>OGYK01000232.1_pt1 | contig 47064 bp, 32 predicted proteins | sample 1576501 | NCBI WGS metagenome assembly OGYK01 (sample SAMEA3541530, study PRJEB24748) | human gut metagenome | biome: human gut; feature: human-associated habitat; material: faeces | place: China | collected 2012
TTAAACCACATACTCCACCGCTTGTGCGGGCCCCCGTCAATTCCTTTGAGTTTCATCCTTGCGGACGTACTCCCCAGGCGGGGTACTTATTGCGTTAACTCCGGCACAGAAGGGGTCGATACCTCCTACACCTAGTACCCATCGTTTACGGCCAGGACTACCGGGGTATCTAATCCCGTTCGCTACCCTGGCTTTCGCATCTCAGCGTCAGACACAGTCCAGAAAGGCGCCTTCGCCACTGGTGTTCCTCCCAATATCTACGCATTTCACCGCTACACTGGGAATTCCCCTTTCCTCTCCTGCACTCAAGTCTTCCAGTATCCAGAGCCATACGGGGTTGAGCCCCGCATTTTCACTCCAGACTTAAAAAACCGCCTACATGCTCTTTACGCCCAATAATTCCGGACAACGCTCGCCACCTACGTATTACCGCGGCTGCTGGCACGTAGTTAGCCGTGGCTTATTCGTTTACTACCGTCATTACAAGTCATTATTCACAACCTGCACATTCGTCATAAACAAAAGAGCTTTACGGAACGAATTCCTTCATCACTCACGCGGCATTGCTCCGTCAGGCTTTCGCCCATTGCGGAAGATTCCCCACTGCTGCCTCCCGTAGGAGTCTGGGCCGTGTCTCAGTCCCAATGTGGCCGTTCATCCTCTCAGACCGGCTACTGATCATCGCCTTGGTAGGCCGTTACCCCACCAACTAGCTAATCAGACGCAGGCCCATCCTCTAGCGATAGCTTATAAATAGAGGCCATCTTTCACAGCATCCTCATGCGAGATTGCTGTCACATTCGGTATTAGCACCCCTTTCGGGATGTTGTCCCCATCTAGAGGGCAGGTTGCCCACGCGTTACTCACCCGTTCGCCACTAAGATTATCGAAATAATCTCCGTTCGACTTGCATGTGTTAGGCATGCCGCCAGCGTTCGTCCTGAGCCAGGATCAAACTCTCCAATAAAGTTTATTGAAGAACTAATCTAGCTCTTATTATTTAAAAAAGAAGTTATTTGACTTGGTCTTGCGTTTTCACGCTCGACCCGCACATTCGCTTTTTTCTAGGTTTATGTTCAGTTTTCAAGGTTCAGTGCCTAGCGATTTTGGCTTTTGTTTTGTTGCCGTATCGCGTCGACTTGTATATAATACCACGTGACCTAGGTTATGTCAACACTTTTTTCGACACTTTTTTGAGATTTTTTAGTGAAACACTTGGATTCGTGGAAAGAGAAACATGCTTGATTATCGCCTTTATCGGCATTAAAAATTCTTCAAAAGATCTCAAAAAAAGTAGCATTTTCAGCTGTTTTTTCCATAAAAAATGCCGAAAATCAGTAAAATTTTTCTTTATTCCGCAGATTTTTTTCTTAAAATCATGTAGGTTTTTTCTTCTATCTTCATTATCCGCAAGCTGCCGATTCAATACATATCCTTCCGGAGCATACTTTTACATACTTTCCTTTAAAATAAATACGCTAAGTTTTCAATAATTCTATGACAAAGTTGTCTGAAAATGCTATAATAAGATGACTTCTATTTGCAGCCTTTGGTATTGGCTGCGCAGTCAATATAATGAAGAAGAGGTAGAAAATGTTTAAAGTACTAAAATTCATTGTCATCAGTGTTGTTTGCCTCATTATAATGGGAGCGTCAGTGCTTTATGGCTTCTCCAGTCTTTTTGCACCTCCTAATATGGATGAAACACTGATTCCGGACGCTGCTTCACAGTTCTACGATATCAATGGTAACGCAATCTATACTACGCTTTCGGAAGAACGCAGAGTACCTGTTACTATTGATAAGATTCCTAAGCATGTGCAGCGTGCCTTTATTGCTATTGAAGATAATCGCTTCTATGAACACGGTGGTATTGACTACCGCGGCACAGCACGTGCTCTGCTTTCTACATTAAGCGGTCACGAAGTACAGGGCGGCAGTACCATTACCCAACAGCTGGCAAAGAATGCTTTCCTTACCCAGGAACGTTCCATCATTCGTAAAATTAAGGAAGCTTTTATTGCCAAGGAACTTGAGCACAAATATACTAAGGATGAAATCCTCACTATGTATCTGAACCAGATTTATTTCGGTCAGGGTGCATACGGTATTGAAAGTGCTTCCATGTATTACTTCAATAAGCATGTTCAGAATCTGGATATCGCTGAAGCTGCTACTCTGGCAGCTATTCCCAAAAGCCCTAACTACTTTAATCCTTTTGAAAATCCGCAGGAAAGTAAAAAACGTCAGGAGCTTGTTATCGACCAGATGGTTAAATACGGTTTTATCTCTGCTGCCGACGGTAATGCTGCCAAAGCAGAAAAGCTTGTCTTCAGCACAACACATAAAACCAATTCCGATCCTCGCTCCTATTTCTTCGATATGATTACCCAAAAGGTTATCGAAGAGGTTGGTGCAGACGCTCTCTATAAGGGCGGTCTTAAGATTTACACCACTTTAGACCCGGATATGCAAAAGGCTGCTGAAAATGCTATGAAGCATCTGCCGGGCTATTATACAGACGGCAAGAAGCTGACTCAGCCGCAAATGGCTCTGGTTGCCGTTGACCCGCATAACGGTTATGTTAAAGCTATGATCGGCGGCCGCGGCCAGGATAAGTTCAACCGTGCTACTCTTGCAGTACGTCAGCCCGGTTCTGCCTTCAAGCCTTTTGTCTATCTGACCGCTATGCAGAACGGTTATTCTCCGGCCAGTGTCATTGAAGATAAGGAAGAAGAATTCTCTCCCGGCTGGAAACCGCAGAACTCCGACAGAGCATGGCATGGTAAGGTAAGCCTGCGTACTGCTCTGGTACGTTCTATGAACGTGCCTACCGTTAAGCTGGCCCAAGAGGTTGGTGTAAGCAAAATTATTAACAATGCCGAAAAAATGGGTATTACTACTCTGGTTGATTCCGGCGCTTACAGCGATGCAAACCTCGCTATGGCACTCGGCGGCCTCAGCAAGGGCGTTAATCCCTTGGAAATGGCTGCAGCCTACGGCGTTCTGGCAAGCAATGGTATGTATTGCAAGCCTATTGCTCTGCTGAAGATTGTTGACCGTGAGGGTAAGGTTCTGTACGAAGCTAAGCCTGAACCCAAACGTGTTATTGATGCCGAAGCAGCATACCTGACTACTAATATGCTGCAGGATGTTCTTATCAGCGGCACTGCAGGCGGCATGGGAATCGGCCGTCCGGCAGCAGGTAAAACCGGTACTACCGATACCTACATTGATGCCTGGTTCGTTGGTTACACCCCCGACCTCAGTACTGCCGTATGGGTTGGCGATGATAACAACAAATCTATGAACCGTATGTACGGCAGCGGCGCTCCGCTTTCTATCTGGCATGATTTCATGGTCAACGCTCTGGCCTCTACTCCGCGCACCGGCTTCAGCAATCCTGGCGTAGCAGTTCCGCCGGAACCGGAAATCAAGCAGGATGATAAGGACAAAGACAAGGATAAGGATAAAGATAAGGACAAAGACAAGCAGGCTCCCGCTACGGTAACAACTGAAGGCAATGCCAACCAGGCACCTGTAGTAAGCAACCAGCCCACTAAAAAGAAACGCAGCATTAAAGAGCGCGTTAACGAAATCATGGGCAAGCCTGTTGTCAGCAACCAGCCTACTCCGCGTAACTAATTCACTTTTATGGTGGTCACCTAGTGTGACCGCCATTTTTTATTGCCTGTAAAGCCAGTATATTGTATACATGAATACAGATTTATGCTATAATAATGACAGCTATAAATCAGCTTTAATTAACGAACTATACTAATAAAAGGAGTACTGCCATGGAGAAGAAACCCGTAAAAATAGTTGAAACCGTCCTGCGTGACGGCCACCAGTCTCTTGCTGCCACCAGAATGCGCATCAGCGACATGCTGCCGGCACTGGAACAGCTGGATAACGCCGGCTACTATGCTTTGGAGGCTTGGGGCGGCGCCACCTTTGACTCCTGCCTGCGCTTCCTTAACGAGGATCCCTGGCAACGTCTACGCACGCTCAAAAAGCATCTGCGCAAAACCCCTATTCAAATGCTGCTGCGCGGTCAGAACATTTTGGGCTATAACCATTATGCCGATGATGTTGTACGCGAATTTGTAAACCGTTCTGTTGATAACGGCGTATCCATCATCCGTATTTTCGATGCTCTTAACGATACGCGCAACCTGGAATGCGCAATGCGTGCCGCTAAGGAAGCAGGCGCACATGTTCAGGGCTGTATTGTATATACTATCAGCCCCTACCATCAGGACAAAGACTTTGTTCAATTAGGTAAGGAGCTGGCGCAGATGGGCGCAGATTCCATCTGCATTAAAGATATGGCCGGTCTGCTGCGTCCCTACGCTGCCGAAAGCCTTATCCGCAGCCTAAAGGCGGAGCTTGACCTGCCTATCGACCTGCACACACACTTCACCAGCGGTATGGGTGATATGACTTACCTGAAAGCTGTTGAAGCCGGTGCGGACATGATTGATACCGCGCTTTCTCCGTTCTCTGAATCTACCAGCCAACCCTGCACCGAAGCTCTGGTAGCAACGCTGGAGGGCACTCCCTACGATACAGGTATCAACCTTGCCGAGCTTAATGCATTAGCTGACTATTTCAAGGATGTACGCAAAAACCTTATCCACGATTTCAACCTGAACGCCAACATCCCCATCGATCCCAAGGTGCTCACCTTCCAGATTCCGGGCGGTATGCTTTCCAACCTGCTGAACCAGATGAAGGAAATGGGTGTTGCCGACAAATATCCGCAGCTGCTTGAGGAAATGCCGCGCGTGCGTGCCGAGCTCGGTTATCCGCCGCTGGTTACTCCTACCAGCCAGATTGTAGGTTCTATGTCCGTATTAAACGTTGCACTTGGACGCTATAAGATGATTCCCCGCGAGGTTAAGGACTTAATCCTTGGCAAATACGGCCGTACTCCGGGACCGATTGACCCTGAGGTTAAACGCCTGGCCATCGGTGACGCGCCGCAAATCGACCACCGTCCTGCCGACGATATTCCGCCGCAAATGAAAAAGCTGCGTGAAAAGCTGGCTGAGGAAGGCTTCCCCAACGCACCGATTGAAGACGTTTTAAGCTACGCCTCCTTCCCCGAGGTAACTCTTAACTTCCTGCGTCACAGCAACATCGGTATGAAATTCCACGATTTATAAGCGCAGCGCTAAAGAGCACGCTGAGAAATCAATCTCAGCGTGCTCTCTTTTTATGCAGATATTATTTTACATCCTCCAGATGTTCTTCCTGAAGCTCCTCGTGAATCTTTTCCGGCTCGTGCAAAAGCTGGATGCCGACACGCACGATACGCATCTTATCAATCTCTTCTACCGTAAAGGCAGCGGCAGGTGTCTGCACCTTCTGCCCCACCTTAGGCGGATAATCAAGCTGAGAATAAACCCAGCCACCGATAGTATCACAGTTTTCGGTATCTAAGGCCAGTTCAAAGGTATCGTTAACATCCTCCAGCAGCATTTTGCCGTCGACAGAATAGGTTTTACTGCCCTTTTCTTCTACCTCCGGACGTTCCTCGTCAAACTCATCCTGAATCTCGCCTACGATTTCCTCCAGGATATCCTCAACGGTAACCATACCAGCGGTACCGCCGTACTCGTCAACCAGAATTGCCAGCTGACTGCGATGCTTCTGCAGAATACGCAGCAGCTTGCTGATAGGCAGAGATTCCGGCACCAGCAGCACCTTACGCGCCAGACTGCGCAAATCAGGACGCTCGCCGGCATTTAAGCTGCGCAGCAAATCCTTGATATGCAAAAAGCCGATAATGTGGTCCTTGTCCTCATCACAGATAGGATAACGCGTCATGCGCTCTTCCAGCGCCGTCTTGATATTATCCTCCCAGGAATCCTCCAGATACAGGCAAATCATATCGGTACGCGGAACCATGATATCGCTGGCACGACGGTCGGAAAAGTCAAAGACATTGTCCAGATAAGTAAGCTCTGTTTTATCAATATAGCCATGCTTGTGGCTTTCTTCCATCAGTATGCGGATTTCGTCCTCATTGTGCGCCTCTTCCGCCTCGCTTGCAGCCTCAACGCCGAGTTTGTGCAGCACCCAGTTGGCAACGTGATTGAGGAACCACACCGCAGGATACATCAGCTTATCAAACAAAATCAGCGGAGCTGCCACAAACAGAACAATCTGCTCAGTCTTTTGAATGGAAAGAGATTTAGGCACAAGCTCGCCTAAAACAATATGCAAAGCAGTGATAACACCAAAGCCGACAACAAAGGCTATTGTATGCTCAACCTGCGGCGGCAGCTGCAGCAGATTAAATACAGGATGCATCAGCTTCACCACCGTCGGCTCGCCAATCCAGCCTAAGCCCAGCGAAGCAATGGTTATACCAAGCTGCGTAACCGAAAGATAGGCATCAAGATGCTCCGTTACCTGCTTAGCGCTTTCTGCCCGCGTATTGCCTTCCTTAATCAGCGCATCAAGACGCGAAGGGCGCACCTTGACAATAGAAAACTCCGAAGCAACGAAAAAGCCGTTCAGCGCCACCAAAAATAAAATCGCTATAACATTAAACAAACATATGAGATAGTCCAAAAATCTCTGTAATCCTGCAGATTGCAGAAAAACAGTTTCACCTCCGTAAAATATATAATATTAACAGTATTGTACCATAGATAGACAATAAAGCAAAATAATTTTTTGTAAAATTTGTAGCAAAAAAGCCGCCGTATCAGCAAAAATTTACATGATACGACGGCTTTAAGCTTTTATTTTATGTTGACTACAGCCTTATGCAAAGATGATGCCTTATACTCAAGCTTTAACTGCTTCAGCGCAACGTTTGCACAGAGTCGGATGCTCAGCGTCCTGACCAACCTCGTCGCTGTAAATCCAGCAACGCTCGCACTTGTGGCCTTCGGCAGCAGCAACGGTAACCTTCAGGTCCTCGCGGCCGGTTGCTTCGGCACCTTCGGCAGCGCCTTCAACAACAACTGCCTGAGAAACGATCAGCAGAGTTGCCAGGTCTTTTTCTACGGATTTCAGGATAGCCAGTGCTTCGCCTTCAGCGTGCAGCTCAACCTTAGCATCCAGAGAGTGACCGATTTGTTTGTTACGACGAGCCAGCTCCAACACCTTGGTGATTTCGCTGCGGATTTCAATGAAGTTATCCCATTTAGTTTCCAGCTCTTCGTTGATGTATTCTTCCTTAACTTCCGGCCAGGGCAGCATTTGTACGGATTCCGGAGCATTAGCAGGTTTCTTCATGAACTGCCATACTTCTTCCATAGTGAAGCTCAGTACCGGGGACAGCATAACGATGAGATCCATGAGGATTTCATGCATAGCGGTTTGTGCGCTGCGACGCTCTTTGCTGTCAGCCTTATAAGCATACAGGCGGTCCTTGATGATATCCAGATAGAAGCTGGACATTTCAACGGTGCAGAAGTTATGGATTGCATGATACAGTACATGGAAATCATAGCTTTCGTAAGCAGCGGTAACTTCCTTCTTCAGCAGCTGCAGATGCATCAGTGCCCATTGGTCAAGCTCCAGCATTTCGTTGAACGGAACAGCATCGGTTTCGTAGTTGAAATCGTTGGTGTTGCCCAGAATGTAACGTATGGTGTTACGGATTTTGCGGTATACCTCAGCCAGCTGCTTCAGGATTTTCGGGGAGATACGGATATCTGCCTTGTAATCGGAGGAAGCAGTCCACAGGCGGATGATATCAGCACCGTATTGTTTGATTACGTCCTGCGGAACGATAACGTTACCTACGGATTTGGACATCTTGCGGCCATCGCCGTCAACTACATAGCCATGAGTCAGTACGGATTCGTACGGAGCACGGCCTGCAACAGCAACGGAGGTCAGCAAGGAGGACTGGAACCAGCCACGATGCTGGTCACTGCCTTCGAGGTACATAGCAACCGGCCAGGACAGCTCCGGACGCTTTGCGGCAACAGCCATGTGAGAAGAACCGCTGTCGAACCATACGTCCATGATGTCGCTTTCCTTGTGGAAGTGCTTGCCGCCGCATTTCGGGCAGACAGTGCCTTCCGGCAGCAGCTCTTCTGCAGCGTGAGCCCACCATGCATCGCTGCCTTCTTTTTCGAACCAGTTGGCAACGGAGTCGATAGTAGCTTCGTTAATCAGATGCTCGCCGCAGTTATCGCAGTAGAATACCGGGATAGGAACGCCCCATACGCGCTGACGGCTGATGCACCAGTCGTGACGGTCGCTTACCATGTTATGGATACGTTGTTGGCCCCAGGAAGGAATCCACTGTACATCGTCGATAGATTTCAGTGCTTCATCACGGAAGCCGTCGATAGAAGCGAACCATTGAGAGGTTGCGCGGAAGATAATCGGGTTTTTGCAGCGCCAGCAGTGTGCATATTGGTGCTTAATGTTTTCTTTGCCCAGCAGGCAGTTCAGCTCAGCCAGATATTTCAGTACCGGGATATTAGCGTCGAATACGAACATGCCCTTGAAGCGTTCGCCTGCTTCTTCGGTCAGCTTGCCCTGGGAATCAACAGGGCAGAGAATCGGCAGCTTGTATTTCAGGCCGGTTTCAAAGTCGACATCGCCATGACCGGGAGCGGTATGTACGCAACCGGTACCGGCTTCGGTAGTTACATAGTCAGCCATAACTACGAGAGAACGGCGGTTGTTGTATTCAGGGAACGGATGCACGCATTCAGCGTATTCCATATCTTTACCAAGAGTAGTGCCGAGGATATTGCTGAGGTCCTTGTGGCAGACAGCGCCAACCTGAGCCAGCAGGTCTTTTGCCATGAAGAGAACTTCGCCTTCACATTCAACCCAGGCATATTCCAGAGCAGGGTTCAGAGCAACAGCAACGTTGGCAGGCATAGTCCACGGAGTGGTGGTCCAAATTACCATGTAAGCTTTTTTGCCTTTAGCAGCTTCCGGAGTTTGGCCGTTGTCTTTTACCAGCGGCATTTTTACGAAGATAGTCGGAGTTTTTTGTTCGCCGTATTCGATTTCTGCTTCAGCCAGAGCGGTTTCGCAGTGCGGGCACCAGTAAACGGTCTTTTTGCCTTTGTAGATATAGCCTTTGTTAGCCATAGTACCGAATACACGGATTTGCTCAGCTTCAAAGCTGTGATGTAGAGTGATGTACGGATTTTCCCAGTCACCCAGAACGCCCAGACGTTTGAAGTCTTCGCGTTGAATATCAACCCATTGCAGAGCGAAGTCGTGGCATTTGCGGCGCAGAGTCAGCGGATCCAGCTCATTGCGGTTCAGGCCCAGCTCTTTGATAGCAGCGTGCTCAATCGGCATGCCGTGGGTATCCCAGCCGGGAACATACGGGGTGTCGAAGCCGCGAGCATATTTGTATTTCATGATGATATCTTTTAAGATTTTGTTCAGAGCATGACCCATGTGGATTTTGCCGTTTGCATACGGAGGGCCGTCATGCAGAACAAATTTCTTGTGGCCTGCATGCAGAGCCTGCTTTTTGCCATAAATATCGTTTTCTTCCCAGAATTTCAGAAAATCAGGTTCGCGTTGCGGCAGACCGGCACGCATAGGGAACTCTGTTTCGGGCAGATTCAGTGTTTTACCATAGTCCATTACTAATAACCTCCAATTTTATTAAACAAAAAAATATAGCAATAATAAAAACAGCTTCGTCCCTCAGATAAGGGACGAAGCTGTAGACTAACAACGATTAATACGCTTACGTATCATGCATCATTAACAAACGTGTACTCCGTGGTACCACCCTCATGACGACAGCCTTTGCCGCACGCCACTCGTGTGCGCAATATCGGGCGCTCCCGTATGCAGCTACTCAGGTTCGCCGCATCCGCTCCAAAGTGATTTTCACCTGCTTTACTTCGTCCGGGCTTGCACCATATCCCGGCTCGCTTATCCTGCGCCGCAAGCTACTGTCTTTTTCATCGCGTTAGCAAATATCAATAAACGCTAATATTATACATTAGCTGTAGCAAGAAGTCAATGAGTTTTTCTTGCTTCTCAAATTTACTCTTTAGTAGACATTTTTTCTATATCCGTAAAATCAATATAGAGTTTTTTATTCTTATATCCGTAAGAAGTTGTCAAATCTACTATTTTTTTACTATAATCACCACTCACCAGCTTGCCGGAAAAAACTACAACGTCGCCACTTTTCAAAGGCATAATCTTTTTATAAAGCTCGCTGTCGGCAGGGATTAACATTTCATCTGCGGCATATCTTTTTGTTTCAACAGCATATTCCGCTTCAGGAAAATCACAGCTTAGCCTTACATAAGCAGCCATCCCAGATTTTTCCGATTCAATTCTATCAACCTTGGCACACCATTTTTTCACATAACCGTCTTTAAAAAATTCATTGAATTCCTTTTCGTATGATTTATTGAATTCCGCTTTCTCAAGCTCTGTCATGGATTTTCTCTCGTTTTGATTATAGCGGGCCTGTATTTCATTGAACTTTTTCTGGCTGGGAATACTTTCAGCAACTACACTATCAGTAATTTTCACAAATGAATTATCTGATTTTCCGATATGTAAGCTACTTCCTAAAGCTGTAATAAAAGTCAGCAAAATTATTAAAAGAAAAATACCAACTATCGCTTTGGCAAAAACTCCGTGATACCGCCACAGCAAATATAATCCTACCGGCCAGAAAATAAAAAGCATTAAAACAGCAAACCAGCCCTGTTCCCAAAATTTACTTTCCCGCTTTACCTCAGTTGCTTCTTCACGAACAGCTCTCCCACAACAGGAACAATAGTTGGCGTTATCAGGTATTTGTTGTCCACAGTACTTGCATTGCATAACAATCCGCTCCTCATCATCCATGTATATGTTATTACAACAACATAAAATCCTAAAAACAAGCTAATGATACGCCCTAAGCTCTTTGCCTTCAATCACTTTTATCTTAACATTCTTTAGGATAATTAGCAACAATACTTCCGCTCCCCACCACGCCCATACTTATGGGTACAGTATATACAGTATAACAGTATAAATTCCCCCTGCGCCCTACGCTCTACTTCTACCGTACTTTACGTCTATCCTTTAGGTAGTACTCTAAAGAACAAGGTTACTACTAGCTTACGCTAGTAGCTTTTATCAACGCAGAAGAAAAAGCGAGAAAGAAAACCAACAAAAGAAAAAGCGAAAAAGAAGATTCACTCTTATACTCGGGAAAAACGAAGCAAAATTATTACACTGTTTAAGAAAAAATTTTAAAATTTATTTTTTCAGGTGTAATAATTTTCATCGCGAAAAGACGAGTAATAGAGTGAGAACACAAAAACAACCGCTTAAGCACTTTCCTCAAAGCACCCAAGCGGTCATTCACAGCCTTATTCACTTCTCGTACTTAAACTCAAACACGCCAAAGCCCTTTCCCTGCGTCAGATGACTTACGTCATTCAAGCGGAAAACAGCATGCTCATGCCATTTGTTAATCCCCAGAACAGTTACGCTGGCAGGCTGCACATCAACCGAAAAGTTAAACGCCGCCACCTGCTGCATATCCATTCCCAGCCAACGGAAAATAATATTCTGAATCGTGCCCTTATGCGCAACAATCAGCAGATTTTCCTTGTCGACATCCGCACAATGCCACAGACCGTGTACATTACGGCGATAGAACTCATTGCGCGTTTCACCGCCGGGATAGTTGCGGTGATCCAGCTCCTGCTCGGAAACAGGCTTGCAAAAATGCTTCTTGGCCTCTTCCTCGGTCATGCCGGCAGCAATACCGTTATTCTTTTCCCTCAGAAAACGGCAATGCTCTATTTCGCCCTTAAAGCCAAGCTCCTCGGCAATAATATGCGCCGATGCGGAAGCGCGCTGCAAATCACTTGCCAGAATCCGCAGCCTGCAATTACGTCCGGCAAAATCCTTCGCCAGCTTTACTGCAGCAGCCTTTATCTGCGCCCTGCCCTTTTCGGTCAGCTGTGAATCCGTCCAGCCGCCGGTCAATCTTTGCGTGTGATGCGTTGCTTCACCATGCCTCACTAAAATAATCATCATTCAGCCTCCGACTATTCTTCGTTATGACTGGCATAGTTTTTGAGCAGCTCAACCTGCGTTTCCAGCAGATGCAGCATATTTTTTCGATGCAGCGCCGCCTTTTTCACCTGCTCGTTATAAGCCTGTTCGGCCATAGCAGCCTTGGCATCAGCCTCAAAAATAATTTTACGGCTGCGTTCCTCTGCATCCCCCACCAGTTTACGATATTTAGTATTTGCATCCAGCATCATTCTGCCGGCTTCGCTGCGTGCGTCCTCCAGCAGCTTGTTAGCCTCACTGGCAGCACTGTTAGCGCGTTTTTTGCAGACATCCTCGGTAGTAATGCGCAGTTTATCGGCATCTACCTCGGCACTGCTGCGCAGCTTTTCGGCATAGGACTTGGCTTCCTCGCGCAGCTTGTTGCATTCAGCCATAGCTGCCTGCAGCATGTTATCAGTTTTGTTCTTTGTCTGATTATACAAATCCTCGGCATGCGCCATGGTATCGTCATGCAGCTTCTGCGCCGCAGCCTTCGCTTCGCTCAGCTGCTGCTCGCACTTCACTGCCGTTTCCTTCTCCAGCAGCGCCGCCTTCTTTTCACTGGCGTTCTTCACCTCGTCAGCAGTTTCCTGCGCTACAGCCAGTGTACTCTGCATGGTAGCCTCCATCTGCTGATAATATTCCAGCTTGGAGCTGACGCGTTCGATAGTTTCCTTCTGCTCCAGGTTATCCAGATAAAGGTATTCGTATTCCTTAATCAGCTTGGCAAGAAACTTGTCTACCTCTTCTACCTCATAGCCACGAAAACCCTTGGTAAAAGTTTTTTTCTTTAAATCCTCCGGATTAAGCATGGTTTATCCTCCTAGATATAACGCTTCAGCGTTACGCTGATGCGTCCTTTTTTAGTAGTACCGCGGATTTCCTCAATCTCTACTCGTCCACGGCCGCGGAAGGAAATTACATCGCCCTCGTTCACCGGTTGCGCTGCCTTCTTGGCTTCTTTCCAGTTTACCTTGACATTCAGGCTTTTGATTTCATCCGCCATACGGCTGCGGCTGACGCCATAGCCTGCCGCTGCCACGGCATCAAGGCGCAAATCAGCGACTGTCGCGTTAATCAGTTTAACCTTTTCTTCCTTCTGCAGCAATTCCTCGCGGGGAATTGCCGTAAGCGTTACCGGCGCAGAACCAATCTGCGTCAGATTACCGGTAAGATAATTTACCAGTGATTTTTCTACTACGAACTGCGCTCCCTCGGGCACGAAAACTATATCGCCCAAGGCCTCGCGCTTGCAGCCCGTGCCCATAAACGCACCAAGAATATCGCGGTGCGACAAATCATAATAGCGCTTATCCCAGGCCGCCAGAAAACAGGCCATGCCAAAATCCGGCTGACCGTAAAAATCATCAGCAACAAAGGCAGCCTTCACCCTTTCGGCATTACTGAAGCCACCGTCGCTTTCCAGACGCACATTTTCGTAGTTCGCCGCAATAATTTCCGCAACGTTATAGGCATGAGGATCAAGAAACTCACTCACACGAAACTTGCGCGATTTATTGGCACCCTCGGCCAAATCCAGCAGCTTGGCCGCCAGCTGTTCGTCACCGCCGGCTTTAAAGTAACGCAGAATTTTTTCTCTGTCTGCCATAAATTATTTCCCCTGTAATTCCTTATCTCTTTGCAGCACTGCCTGCACCGCATCATAAAAAGCACCGCGCACGCCATGGTTTTCCAAAGCATGGATACCGGCAATAGTCGTGCCGCCGGGGCTTGTTACCTGGTCGCGCAGCTGTGCCGGATGCAGGCCGCTTTCTACGCACAGCTTGCCGCTGCCTGCCATTGTCTGCGCTGCCAGCTTAATAGCCAGTGCCCGCGGCAGACCGGCACGCACGCCTGCGTCAGCCAGTGCATCGATAATCACAAAGCAATAGCCCGGTCCGCAGCCGGAAATTGCGGTAATCGCCTGTAATGCTTTCTCATCTACAAATTCTATTTCGCCGCAGCTGCTGAAAATTGCTGCCGCAGTCTGCTTCATCGGCTCGGTTACAGCCTCATCGCAGCAGATAGCAGTCATGCCGGCACCTGCTGCCAGCGGAGTGTTGGGCATCGTGCGGATTACCGGGAACCCCGGAGCATAGGCATGCAGCTGCTCCAGCGTAACACTGCCCATGATAGAAAGCACCCAGGCATCTTTTTTCATGGCAGCCATCAGCTCAGGCACCAGCGCCACCGGTGCAACCTGAGGCTTAACGGCAAAGATTACCAGGTCAGCATCCTTTACTGCCTCTTTATTATCCGTAGTAACATTTACGCCAAAGGCTTCATGCAGACTGCGCGCATGTGCCTCAGTCGGCTCGCCTACGGTAATCATTTCCGGCGCAATCAGACCGCCGCCGATAATTCCCTTGATAATAGCTTTGGCCATAGCGCCGCCGCCGATAAATGCAATCTTCTTTACTGCTATTTGTCCCATGGATTATTTCCCCTCTCGTCAAGCTCGTGCTCTTCGCCCGCATCTATATCTACGTTTTTCGGGGCGCAGATAACAATATTGCGGCCCAGCTTTTTCATGCTGCCGCCGATAGCATAAACAGTACCGCTGATAAAATCGGTCATACGCTTGGCAACAACATTATCCGTCTTATCGTAATTAACAACCACAGCCTGATTATCACGCAGATAATCGGCAATCTTAGGAGAATCATTGAAATCTACAGGCTCCAGCAGTACAACTGTCATAAGCTTATCGGCAATAGGCAGGTTAATGGTTTTGCTGCCCATTTTTTCATTTTTAACCGGCTCCGGCTTTGCTGCCGAACCCTTAAAGTTCAAAATGGATTTGCGTTCACGCTTAGGCTCCTCTGCCGGTGCTGCAGCGGCAGGCTCCTTGCTGCCGAAGAAACGCTTCTTGGGTTTAGCCGGCTCCTGCTCCGTCTTGGCAGGCTTTTGCTCTACTTCTTCCTCGATGATTTCTTCCTCGTCATAAAGACTTAATGCATTCATGATTTTATCAATAATATTCATTACGTCACCAACCTTATCTATGTCTTAAAATTTCAGACTATAATCACGCTGTCCGAACAAGGCTGTGCCTACACGCACAATATTAGCGCCCTCTTCAATCGCAACTGTGTAATCGTTGCTCATACCCATAGACAGAATATCTGCCTGCGGATACTGCTGCTTTAAGCGGGCGAACGCACGATAGCCTGCCGCAAATACAGGTCTTGTCTGCTCAATATCCTCGCATTTTTGGGCAATAACCATCAGCCCGCGCAGACGCACATGCTTGTATTCGGGCAGATTCGGCAACAGCGCCAGATAATCCTCCTTGTCTAAGCCGGACTTTTGCTCCTCATGGGCAATATTCAGCTGCAAAAGAATATCCTGCACCTTACCGATGCGTTCTGCCTCCTTATCAACCGCAGCCAGCAAATGCTCACTGTCTACCGACTCAATAAGATCAAACAAGGCAACAGCCTGGCGCGCCTTATTCGTCTGCAGATGGCCGATAAGATGCCAATAGCCGTGTTTGCCCAAGGCCTCCTGCTTATGCTTAGCCTCCTGCACGCGGTTTTCGCCTACGTTGGCAATGCCCAAGGCTTCGATATCTGTAATAATTTCGGGCGGATGATTTTTCGTCACCGCCACCAACGTTACCTTATCTCCTGTGAGCAGGTCTTTATTTTTACGCTTGTCCAAAGCAGTCGCTATCTGCTCCTGAACCTGCTTTAAATTATCAGCTAACAATTTATTTGCCCCCCAATTCTCAGCAAAATGATTTGTGGCAAAGATTCTGCTTTTTATTATGCTTTAAAAGCTCTTTATCTTTATATTTTAGCATACGTGTAAACCATTGTCACGAATAAAAACAACAAAGAGCTGCCGCACAAAAGTGCAGCAGCTCTCAATAAATTTATCTTCGTTATGATAGCTATTAGTATAACAGCTTGTTGGCAATAACCAAACGTTGAATTTGGTTGGTGCCTTCGTAGATTTGCATGATTTTAGCGTCACGCATCATCTTCTCTACAGGATACTCTTTGGTGTAGCCATAGCCGCCCATTACCTGAACAGCGTCGGTGGTTACCTGCATAGCGGTATCGGCAGCATAGCATTTAGCCATAGCAGCCTCTTTAGAGAATTCCATGCCCTGGTCACGCATCCAGCAAGCCTTTTGAACCATCAGGCGAGCGGTCTCAACCTTCATAGCCATGTCAGCCAGCATGCCTTGAACCATTTGGAAGGAAGCAATCGGTTGGCCGAACTGACGGCGCTCTTTAGCATATTTAACAGCGCAATCCAGAGCAGCCTGAGCGATACCTACGGAAACAGCGCCAACAAACGGACGAGCGCTGTCTAAGGTGTTCATAGCAATACGGAAGCCTTCGCCTTCGCGGCCTACGCGATAGGATTCAGGAATAACAACGTCTTGCAGAACCAGCTCAGTAGTATTGGAAGGACGGATGCCCATTTTGTTTTCTTTTTTGCCAACGGAGAAGCCCGGAGTGTCTTTCGGAACGATGAAAGCAGTCAAACCACGGATACCGCCGGTTTTACGGGTGTTAGCGAACACCAGGAAAATTTCTGCCAGTCCACCGTTGGTGATGAACATTTTGGTACCGTTCAGAGTGTAGGTACCCTCTTCCTTGTTGTGTACAGCGCGGGTAGAAACGCCGCCTGCATCACTGCCTGCACCGGGCTCGGTCAGAGCGAAAGCAGCCAGACCGCCGTTGTTCAGGATATCGCAATACATTTTCTTTTGTTCGTCGGTGCCTGCCAGCAGAACAGGTACAGTTGCCAGGCTGTTGGCAGCCAAAGAGGTTGCAACACCTGCGCAGCCTTTGCCCAGCTCTTCATAAATGGTAGCAACAGAAATGCTGTCCAGGCCGGGGCCATCTAATTCTTCCGGAACAATAACGTTCAGCAAGCCCATTTCGTTAGCCTTGTCAATCAGGCCGTCACGCATATGGTTTTCTGCATCCATTTCAGCAGCATAAGGAGTAATTTCTTTTTCAACAAACTCCCTTACCATTTCCTGTAATTCTAATTGTTCCTCGTTTAATGCAAAATCCATCATATCCTCCTTGATATTAAGCGGTCTTCCGCGTCATTTCCCTTCCAAATCAACTCGGCTAAGCTCACCATTTGGCGGGTATTTCTTTAAATCTGTCGACGACAAACATCGTTGTTAAAATCGTCCCAATTAAATGCTTTTCGCTGTCTGTCATTTCAGCCTCAATAACCATCGTAGAATGTCCCGAATGCTTGATATGGCTTCTTACAGTCAATGTAGTCGGCTCATGGACACCTTTGATAAAATTCATGCTGAAATTGAGAGTTGCCACTACTGCGCCCACACTTGCACCGGTAACGCCCAAAACAGAGTCAGCCAAACCAAGCATAACTCCGCCGTGACAAATATCCCGATGATTAAAATGCTTTGCCGGATCAACATCAATGCTGACTTCAGCACTGCCACACTTTATCTCACCAATATGCACACCGAACTTAGTCATGAAATGATTATCGGTATACATTTGGCGAATATAGTTAGGAACATCTCTGACCTGCTCCACAGCTATCATCGCCTTTCTTTTGACAACCGAAAAATACTGTCAATATATCTTTGATATTTTACCACAAAACAGCATTTAACTCAACAGTTTCATGCAAAAAAATAAGCTGAAAGGAAAGTTTTAGGGATAATTTTTTCAATAATCGCACTTTGGTATAAGCGCGAAACAAAATGGCTGCCGCACTTTGAGTACAGCAGCCATGCAAGAAGCAGATAAATTAATCGATAATATTTTGCTTGTAATCGTGATACAGAGTCTTGAGCTCTTCCATAGTTTGTCCCATCTCAACCTTGAGCTTGGAAACAGTATCGTAATCGCCTTCGGCAACAGCTCTGCGGATAGCAGTGAAGATGCTCTTCTCTTCGAAGGAATCCTTAGCCAGCTTAGCACGCAGGTTCTGGATTTTACGCCACATTGCCAGGTCGCAGTCGGTGCAGGTTTCCTGGTTATGCAGGCGCTTCATGTCGATAACAGCCTGATAGTTTTCCGGAATCAGGCGAGTCAGAAGCTCGGTTTTCCAACGAATCAGTGCACCCTGCATGAAGGAGTCGATATATTCCTTCTTCAGGATATTGCCTTGAGTGAGCACTGCAACCTTTTCCGGATATTTTTCAAAGGCGCAGAGGTTTTCCCAAACGGTAGCAGGCGGTTCACCGAACAGCTTGCTGCGTTCTTCCGCAGTGAAATCTTCAAAAACGTCTTCCTCAGTACGGTATTGACGGTCGGTATCCAGATAGAAGCCCTCTTCGCCGGCCTTCTTGGAAATTTCTTTTTCCAGAGCCTTCAGGTCCTTGCCGGATTCTACGCAAGCCTTGATGCCGTCGAGGCAGGACAGGTAGAAGGCAGCAATAGCAATATAGGTATTGGTGTACGGGTTCGGAGAACGCATTTCAATACGGGTAGCCTTATCGTTGTCCAGATCACGGATCAGGCCTGCAAGAATGGTTCTGTTACGGGACGGGTTATCCGGGCTCAGACCGAGGCTGGTAACGATGCAGACAGGAGCCTCGAAGCCGGGTTTCAGACGGTTCAGAGAGTCAATGGTGCAGGAGATAAACGGATTGGTTACCTCGTAGTTTTTCAAAAGGCCCATGAGAGCGCCGTAGCCGATGGCGGACAGGAAGTCCTCATGCATATCCTTCGGCGAGAACAGGTTGACAATCTTGCCGTTTTTCATTTTTGCGGCAATGCCCACATGCGTATGCTCACCGCTGCCTGCAACACCGGGAATCGGTTTAGCCTGGAAGGAAACCTCCAAGCCGTTCATGCGGAAAACTTCTTTAACAATGATACGTGCCAAAAGCTCGTTATCTGCAGTCTGAACGCCGCTGCTGAACTTCCAGTCAACCTCCAGCTGCTCCATAACGTGAGTCATATGACCTGCGGCATCAATCTGACCTTTAACGCCGCCACATTCCTTGTGGCCCATTTCAGGCTCCAGGCCGTACAGCTCCAAAGTCTGAATCGTCTGCTCCAATGCAGTACGCACGTTGCCGCGGGTACGCTGCCAATATTGCTCCTGCATTACCTGAGAAGAGCTCAGAGCCTCCAGCGGTGCGTCTTCACGCGGAGTTTTTACCCAAAATTCCAGCTCGGTAGCACTGGTGAAGAGCAACTTTTCAATCTCAGTAGGATTTACATGCTCCAGACCGGCAATTACCGGATGCTTAGCAAACAAATCCATGATTTCTTTTTCTACATAAGCCAGAGTATCATTCAAAATAGAACGGGAATCAACATGATTGCCGTTGTGAATCAGATAGCAGGGAATGCGCAGAGTACCGATCATGCGGCCGCTTTCTGCGTCAAAATGCTCATAGTTATAATCAACAAACCAGTTAACGGTTTTATCAACCTTCATATCAACGCGGGCATCGTTCAGAGTAGCGATACCGGTCAGTACAACGGAGGAGCCGTCAGTCTGTGCTGCGCTGCCTGCCAAAAAGCCATCGATATCCTCGAGGAAAATCTTCATCGGAATTTTTTCATCGGTATCATTGCCGGCAAAATCCACACCCATCAGAGATACAAACTGAATCTCCGGATGCAGAGTCAGAAGCTCACGCAGAGTGCTTTCGTTTTGTTCTTCGGGTTTAATTACGTACAGTAAATCTTTGTTGTTCATGATCAGTGCAGCCATAAGGCTGCCTCCTTTCTCAATACTCCCTAATTATCATGCTGCAGAAAAATGCTCCCTACATATTTTCTGCAAGATAAACGAAAAAGGACCTTTTTAAGCATGGACACACTACTTCCTTACTCAAAAAAGTCCTCGTTGACTGTCTCACTATTATAGCAGATATTAAGTGCTTTTGTCCAGCTTTAATTTCTGAGGATAAGATATCATGCAAGCAGGCGGACAAGAATTTCCTCCAACTTTTCGTAGCCACGTCCGCCCTGACGCAGTTTGATATTCATATCAGATAGTCCCAGCAAAGCTTCCGTCAGACGCTTTTCATCAAAGCGCCTGCTGTCACGCTCCAAAAATCTGTAGGCGTATGGGCTGCGCATCCCCAGCTCTTCCATAATGCCCTTCTGGTCGTAGCCTCTGCGCTTCAGCTCCAGATAACGCAGCACCTGACGCAGTTTAAAAGCTACGGTTGCACTGAGCGGCAGGATATAGGTTCCGTGCTTGCGTTCGCTCGCCAACAGCTCCAGGCACTGCTTCAGCTTGCCTGCCATAATATAATTGGTCAGCGCAAAAGATGAAGCGTTTGGCAGCAGTGCAAAAACATTCAGCACATCCTCTTCCGTCCATTCTCTGCGTCCTGCGGCATAAATCGCCAGCTTACCGATTTCCTGCTGCAGCAAATCCAAGGGAATCTCTTCCTTTACCGGCTCGATATATTCGCTGATGGCGGCCAGCGCATCTCTGGTAAAATGCGCGCCGTATGCTGCTGCCTGCGCATACAGCCAGTCATCAAGCTCTCTTTCCTTAATGCGTTCACACGGACAAATCAGCGCACTTGCTTTAAGCTGCTTATACAGCTTGGTCCGCTTATCCATTTTCTTACTGCTGATTACAAGCAGACAGTAATCAGGCACGTCGCTGACAATCGCCGCTAGCTGCTCCATTTTCTTGGAATCGGTATCATCCTGCGCATCTGCAGCACTGTTTGCTTTGGCAGGCTTTGCTGCCCACAGCTTTTCGTCCTTCAGGAAAATCAGCGATTTGCCGCAGAAGAAGGGATAGCTGTTGACGGCCGCCTGCAGCCCGGATAAATTGGTGTCCTTGTCAAAGACCGTTATTTCGCGGTCAGCCTCCGGTGTATCGCCAAAAACATATTCCGGCAGCGCGGCAATAATGCTGTTGCGGTAGTAATCCTCCTCGCCGCACAAAAGCAGTACCTGCGCCTGCGGCAGCGGCTTATGCTGTTGTAATTTGGCAAGCAATTCTTCTGCTTTAATGTCCATGAGTATATTCGCACTCCTAAAAAACATTTTTATGATATACATAACTATAGCATTTTATTCCCTCTGCGTCAAAAACAACTTTAATGCACCCCAGCTCATCTGTTCTGACAACCTCGCTGCCTATTGCCTGCAAACGTTCCAGCGTTTCCTGATGCGGATGGCCGTAGCGGTTGCCGCGTCCGCAGGAAATTACCGTCAGCCTCGGGCGCACCTGCTCCAGAAATTCCATACTGCTGCTGTAATGCGAACCGTGGTGTCCTGCCTTCAGCACAGCGTATTGCTGCAACTGCAGCCCTCGCTCGCGTTCTTCCCCCATGTCGCCTGTAAACAGCACGCTGCCTTGCGCGCTGTGCAGCGCTGCCAACGTGCTGGCTTCGTTTCCCGGCACAGCCTGCTGCGGCACGTCAACCAAAACAAGCTCTGCAGCAGCGTCCAACGCATAGCGTTCACCGCTCTGCACAACATGCGCCTGCGTCCTGCCGGCCTGCGCCAAAATTTCCTGCTGCACCCTTTGCCTTTCCTCTGTAAGTGCTTCATTGGGCAGGAGCAGCTTTTTTACCCGCAGCTGTCGCAATAAATCCGCCGCAGCACCGACATGGTCAAAATCATAATGGCTTAAAAGCAGGATATCCGCCTCACGCTTGCCAAGATAGCGCAGAAATGGTGTTATCACGCGCGTTGCAGTCGATATATTTTTCAAGCCACCGGTATCAATAATTGCCACCCGCTGCGACGGCGTGATGATAACAGCACAGTCACCCTGTCCTACATCCAGAAAATAGCAGGCTAACGGCAGCGTGCAATACTGCTGATAAGCAAGCGTCCCGGCAAGCAGCAAGGCATGCAAAAGCAGGATACAGCGCCGCTCCCTGTTGCTCCAAAATTGCAGCCAGGGGAAATCTGCCCACACAAAGAGCGCTGCATAATAGATTACAAAGCAATAAGCAGGCAGCTTGCCGATAACTACAGTGCTGTACGGCAGTTCGGCAAAAAAACGCGCCTGCGTCAGCACCTGCGCCGCAAACCAAGCAGCAAGCTGCAACAGATAATCACCGCAGGCAGGCAGCAGTGCGCCCACGAGTGCCAACTGCGCCGCGATTTCCAGCAGTGGCACCAACACTATATTGCTTACCAGAGCAATGAGCGAAAATTGGTGAAAATAATAAACCTCCAGCGGCAGTACAGCCAGCTGTGCTGCCAGTGAAACTGCTGCCGCCTCGCCTATCGGCGCAGGCAAAGCCTGCGGTAGCAGCCTTTGGCATGCAGGAAGCAGCCACAAAAGACCGGCCGCCGCCCCAAACGATAACCGAAAACCGATATCGGCCATCCATAACGGCTGCAGGCACAACAGCAGTGCCGCCACCAGGCACAGCAAGCGCCCGCGCTCCGCACCGCTGCCGCCAAGCAGCAGAACGCTGCTCATAGCCAGTGCTCGCAGCACTGGAGGACGCAAGCCGCAGAGCAAAGCATAGGCAGCCAGCAAAATGATAACAATAACCTTACGCCAGGGCAGCGGTACCCACTGCAGCAAAGCAAGCAGCAGGCCTGTCAGCAACACAATATGCGTACCCGAAACAGAAAGCAGATGTGCCAAACCATTATCCGTAAACAGCTCGCGTGTTTCTTCATCCAGCCTGCTGCTGCCGCCAAGCACCATGCCGCTCAGCAGCGCCCCATATTCAGCGCCGGCTGCTGCCTCTATGCGTTCGCTCAGCTTTTTGTTCCACAAAGCAAAACGCTGCCACCACAAAACCTGCGGTTCTATCTTTAGCAGCTGCGCCTTGCGCAAACGTCCGCCCAGCTCCTGCACTCTGTTGTAGCTTGCAGCATCAAAGCCTCCGGGGTTACGCAGGCTGTCCAAGCGCTCCAGCGTCCCCTTAAGCACCACGCAGCCTACCTGCGGCAGCTCACCATTCACGCTTACGCGCAAACGACCGCTGTAAGCAAGCTCTGTATCGCTATATACTTTTTCGCAACGCAGAACCGCACTGCTAAAGCCATCCAGTCTGCGCACGCTCAAAGGCTCCACTGCGCCCTGCACTACAACCTGCCGTCCGAAACAGGCAGCAAGCTGCTGCTCGGCGGACGGTAGCACGGTAAACAAACGAAAGAATAATATACAAAGCAGCATGAACGGTAAAAATAATCGTAGATAACGTGTTTTCTGCAGCACTAATCCACCTCCACATAATCACGCAGCTTTGCCAGCTTAGCTTTACCGATTCCCGGCACACGCAGCAAATCATCCGCACTGGTGAAACGCCCACCTTTTCTTGTTTCCACAATGCGCTGCGCCAACGCAGGACCGATACCGGGCAACTGCTGCAGCTCGCTGACGCCTGCGCTGTTAATACGCACGCTCTGCATCATGCCTGAGCCTGCTTTAGCACTACCGTACTTTTTAGACGCACTTTCACCTAAACCGGACTTTGCCTGAGCGCTTTTCCTCTGCGTTCTGCTTGTCCGTGCAGCCTTCTGCACAGGTACTCGTATCTGCATACCGTCGCGCACCTTACGCACCAAATTAACGCGTTCACTGTCAGCATTTTCCGTCAGACCGCCGGCAGCAGCAATAGCTTCTTCCACTCTGCAGCTGGCAGGCACATCGTAAATTCCCGGCTCCAGCACGGCGCCGCTCACCTGCACGCGTACTGTTTTTACCTGCGCTGCTTTGGATGTGACCGCACCTTGCACGCTCTGCAGGCTGCTGCCCGCCAACGGTTTTTCTTTGTCGTTGGTGCTTATAAGGCTAGTGATAATGCAGCCTGCGAGGAGAACAGCGATGAAGATTAGTTTTTTAGCTTTTGGTTGCATGGGGATACCTCCTAATGGTGTTAATAAAATTAAAATTCAGTCTTCAATTTCTAGTATTACTGCTTTCAGTTATGAAAGAAGCTGAATAAACATCACAAAAAAACAAAAAGAGCCCCCAAGAATAACAATTACGTTATTCTCAGAGACTCTGAAAATGTAAGCGTTATTTAGTACTACTAAATAATGTCATTGCTGACATGCACTGCTTATTTTTTTGTCCGCGCTACAGTCTGCGGAAACTGCCTGCTGCAGGACAGCTGTAACTGCGGTGGTCGCAGTTAGTTATTAGTGGTTAGTGGCCAGTAATACTAAAGCTCGCGACAAATTTTATTTTTACTTTTATTTTCCCCCTCTTCTTGCTCCCTGTTCGGTCGCAACGGGGATTCGTTCCACCTTTTCGATTTCTAACTTCGCTTACGCTCGTTACAAATCGGGTGTCACTTCGCTACGATGTTAACCAGACGGCCGGGTACACAGATAACCTTGCGTACGGTTGCATCGCCGATGTGAGCCTGAACGTTAGCGTCAGCCATAGCAATTTTCTCCAGCTCTTCCTTGGTAACTTCAGCCGGAACAGTCAGACGACCGCGAACCTTGCCGTTAACCTGCAGAACGATTTCTACATTGTCAACCTTCAGGGCTTCTTCATCGCACTCAGGCCAGCTTTGTTCATGTACGCTGCTGTTGGCATCAATAGCACCACGCCACAGCTCTTCGGTGATATGCGGAACAAACGGGCTCATCATCTTGATGAGGTCGGAAATTGCTTCGTAAATCAGACCTGCATTCGGCTCTTTGGCAGCTTCTTTATAAGCATAGAGAGCGTTAACCAGTTCCATCATAGTGGAAATAGCAGTGTTGAAGTTGAAGCGGGTTTCGATATCGTTGGTAACCTTCTTAATGCTGCTATGCAGTACACGGCGCAGGTCCTTATCTGCTTCGCTCAGGTTGCTGTGATCGTATTCGGTAACCTTTTGTGCCAGAACAGCTTCAAATGCTTGTACGATACGCCAGATACGGTTCAGGAAGCGGAAGGAGCCTTCAACGCCCTGATCACTCCACTCCAGCTCTCTTTCAGGCGGAGCAGCAAAGAGGATGAACAGACGCGCAGTATCAGCACCGTATTTGGAAAGAATTTCTTCAGGAGAAACAACGTTGCCCAGAGATTTACTCATCTTAGCACCGTCTTTGATTACCATGCCCTGAGTCAGCAGGTTGCTGAACGGTTCATCATAATCAACCAGGCCTGCGTCACGCAGAACCTTTACAAAGAAGCGGGAATACAGCAGATGCAGAATAGCATGCTCAATACCGCCGATATATTGGTCTACAGGACCCCAATAGTTGTTGAGCTCCTTGTCAAACGGCATCTTGTCGTTGTGTGCGTCGGTATAACGCAGATAGTACCAGGAGGAGCACAGGAAGGTGTCCATGGTATCGGTTTCACGGATTGCGTCAGCACCGCATTTCGGGCATTTGCAGTGAACGAATTCTTCGGAGGTTGCCAGCGGAGATTTAGCACCGGCAGTAAAGCTTACGTCCTCAGGCAGGCGAACCGGCAGCTGGTCTTCCGGAACCAGAACCTCGCCGCAGTGTGGGCAGTAAATGATAGGAATCGGAGCGCCCCAATAACGCTGACGGCTGATCAGCCAATCGCGCAGACGATAGTTTACACAGCGTTTACCGAAGCCTTCAGCTTCAGCCTTATCCATGATAGCGCTCATAGCCTTGTGCATTTCCATGCCGGTGAATTCGCCGGAGTTAACCAGCATACCTTCTTTTTCTTCGTAAGCGCAGGTCATTTCTTCCAGCTTCAGCTCTTTGCCGATTGGGCAGATGGTAACGATCTTTTCAATGCCGTATTTGTCAGCAAACATCCAGTCACGCTGGTCACCGGTAGGAACGCCCATTACAGCACCGGTACCGTAATCATACAGTACATAGTTGGTTACCCAGATTTCTACCTTGCGGCCGGTGAACGGGTTGATGCAGTACACGCCGGTGAATACGCCCTCTTTTTCGGATTCGCTGGAGGTACGTTCAATTTCGGACTGATTACGAACACGCTCGCAGAAAGCGTTGATTTCGTCAGCCTTCGGATTGTTTTCGCAAATCTTTTTAATCAGCGGATGCTCGGCAGCCAGAGCCATGAAGGTTACGCCGTAAGCAGTATCCGGACGGGTGGTGTAAACAGCAACAGTATCGTTCAGTGCCGGGATTTCAAAGGAGAATTCCAAGCCTTCGCTGCGGCCGATCCAGTTGTGCTGCATGGTTTTTACGCGCTCGGGCCAGCCCGGCAGCAGGTCAAGATCCTTCAGCAGCTCATCAGCATAATCGGTGATTTTGAAGAACCATTGGCTCAAATCCTTTTTAACAACCTCATGGTCGCAGCGCCAGCATTTGCCGTCGATAACCTGCTCGTTAGCCAATACGGTGTTACAGGTGTCGCACCAGTTTACGGCAGATTCCTTTTTAACTGCCAGACCGCGTTTGTAGAACAGCTCAAAGAACCATTGAGTCCATTTGTAATAATCTTCCTTACAGGTGGTAACCTCGCGGTCCCAATCGTAGGACAGACCGAGAGCCTTCAGCTGACGAGTCATGTTGGCGATGTTTTCCAAAGTCCATTTTTTAGGCGGAATGTTGTGTTTGATAGCAGCGTTTTCAGCAGGCATACCAAAGGAGTCCCAGCCCATCGGATGCAGAACATTAAAACCCTTCATAGTGCGGAAACGTGCGATTACGTCGCCGATGGAATAGTTACGAACATGGCCCATGTGCAGGTTGCCGGACGGATAGGGGAACATTTCCAGAACGTAGGATTTAGGCTTATCCTTATCCATCTCTACTTTAAAGGTTTTGTTTTCTTCCCAGTATTTTTGCCATTTAGCTTCAATATCATGGGGAGCATACTTTTCTTGAATCATTTCATTACCTCCCAGGTATTATTGTTGGTCGAAAATAAAAAATCCCCGACCTTAAAAAAGGTCAGGGACGAAAAATTCGCGGTACCACCCTGATTGCGGCTACAGCCGCCACTCAATTAGCCTTAACGCAGCATCACGTCCGCACATTTCCTTGCGGCTTCTTCACGGTGAGTTCATCTGCCCTAGCTGCCGGCTCGCATCACCCGCCGACTTTCTGAAAGATACTGCAGACTACTGCTCCGCTTCACAGAATTTGAATAAAAATATCTTGTATATTATATAACGCCAAACAGGAAAAGTCAAACTCCCGTGTCAGCGTTTATTTTTTCTTTTTCTTCGGCACCAGCTTCTGACCCAGCTGTCCTTTGACAATAATAAGTTGGTCACGCAGCTCGGCCGCCGCTTCGAAGTCCAGCGCCTTGGCCGCCTCCTGCATCCGCCTTTCCAGCTCGCGGGCCAGCGTGTTCAGCTCCTTAGTTGATTTCTGCTTCAGCTTCTTGCTGCTGCCATAGGCTTCTGCTTCTTCCGTATCCGCAACCTTCGTCAGTTTAATCAGCTGGCGTTGCTCCTTGTAAATCGTTTTCGGCGTAATGTGGTGCTCCTCGTTGTACGCCTGCTGCTTTTCACGACGGCGATTGGTTTCATCTATCGCCCGCTGCATGCTGTCGGTGATACGGTCGGCATACATAATAACGCAACCATGCGCATTACGCGCAGCACGGCCGATAGTCTGAATCATCGCCGTATCACTGCGCAAAAAGCCTTCCTTGTCCGCATCTAAAATTGCAATCAGCGACACCTCCGGCAAATCAAGGCCTTCACGCAGCAGGTTAATGCCTACCAGCACATCAAACTTGCCGGCACGCAGGCTGTCAATAATTTCCGCTCTTTCAATCGTGGCGATTTCCGAATGCAGATAGCGCACACGCACACCTGCCTGCTTCAGATATTCTGTTAAATCCTCTGCCATGCGCTTCGTCAGCGTAGTCACCAGCACACGCTCGCCCGCGGCGGCAACCTTGTTGATTTCGCCCAGCAAATCATCTATCTGTCCCTTAATCGGGCGGATTTCAATCTGCGGGTCCAACAGTCCTGTCGGGCGGATAATCTGCTCGACAACATTGTCTGCCTGCTCCAGCTCATACTTCGCCGGCGTAGCAGAAACATAAATCGCCTGCTTAATCTGCGCCTGAAACTCGTCAAAGGTCAGCGGTCTGTTATCATAGGCCGAAGGCAGACGGAAGCCATGCTCCACCAGCATCTCCTTACGCGAGCGGTCACCGGCATACATAGCGCGAATCTGCGGCAGCGTCACGTGCGACTCATCTACCACCAGCAAAAAATCCTTGGGAAAATAATTTACCAGCGTAAACGGCGGCTCACCGGCCTTGCGGCCAGCAAGATGGCGCGAATAGTTTTCGATGCCGGAGCAGTAGCCCATCTCCTGCATCATCTCCAAATCGTAATTCGTGCGCTGCTCCAGACGCTGTGCTTCCAACAGCCTGCCATGCTTATTCAGCTCATCAAGACGCTCTTCCAGCTCCTCGCGAATATCATTCATAGCGCGTTCAAGATTCTCACGACTCGTAACATAGTGGCTCGCCGGGAAAATTGCTACATGATTGCGCTGTGCCAGAATCTCACCCGTCAGCACATCAAATTCCACAATGCGATCAACCTCGTCATCGAACATTTCAATGCGCACAGCTTTTTCACCGTACGCCGCCGGAATAACCTCAATCACATCACCGCGCACACGGAAGGTGCCACGCTTAAAATCAATATCATTGCGTGTATATTGAATCTCCACCAGCTTATGCAAAATCTTCTGGCGGTCGATAATCTGCCCCAAGCGCAGCGACAGCACCATATCATAATACTCCTGCGGAGCACCTAAGCCGTAAATACAGGAAACACTGGCTACAATAATAACATCCTTGCGTTCAAACAAAGCGCTGGTCGCACTATGGCGCAGCTTATCAATCTCGTCGTTAATCGAAGCATCCTTCTCAATATACGTATCCGACTGGGGAATATAGGCCTCCGGCTGATAATAATCGTAATACGAAACAAAATATTCCACCGCATTCTCCGGGAAGAACGCCTTCAGCTCACTCGCCAGCTGTGCCGCCAGCGTCTTATTATGCGCAATCACCAGCGTCGGCTTGCGCACCTTATTGATTACCTGCGCAATCGTATACGTCTTGCCCGTACCCGTTGCGCCCAGCAGCACCTGCGTGCGCAAGCCCTGCTCTACGCCCTCCGCCAGCTTGGCAATCGCCTGCGGCTGATCGCCGGCAGGCTCAAACGGAGCCTGAATTTTAAAATCCATGTTCATCACCAACTAAAAAACAAAAACCAAAACCGTAAAAATTAAGTATAAAACGAGCAATTGTTATATTGTGTAATGAATAGCAATTTTAGCAAATGAGTGTCTGGATTCACAGAAACAAGGGTGCGTAACATTCTGTTACCGTCTGGCAAATTTTACCGAAGTTTCGTCTTGAATCCACACGAAATTTGCGTTAAAAAATTGCTCTGATTGGAACGATATACAATTGCGATGCCAGAATTAAACCTTTACATATCCAGCTCAACACTTACCTTGCAATGGTCGCTGTCAACGAGCAATTGCTATATCGTGTAATGAATAGCAATTTTAGCAAATGAGTGTCTGGAACCACATGCGGGCGCATCCAAGAAGCAAGTCCGTAGGACGATGCTGATTGGTTTATGCGCGCCATGCGATAGTGTCCCAAGAAGCAAGCTCACAGAGCGCAGCTGATTGGCTTGACACGAACCGCTAAGTGTCGCAACTGTTTGAGCGCTATGCTTAACTCATGTTGAAAAATCTTTCAGCTTCGCGCGAGTTTTGCGGCACTTCGTCTTGGTTCCACACGAAATTTGCGTTAAGAAATTGCTCTGATTGAAACGATATAACAATCGTGCCGCTAACTAACCCTTACACATCCAGCTCAACACTTACCGGACAATGGTCGCTGCCGAAAACCTCATTGTGAATCTCCGCACTCCGCAGCTTATCCGCAATTCTGTCCGACACCACAAAATAATCAATACGCCAACCCGCATTCTTCTCGCGCGCCTTAAAGCGGTAGCTCCACCAGCTGTACTTAACCTCCTCCGGATGCAGATAACGGAAGCTGTCCGTAAAACCTGCAGCCTTCAGCTCACGGAACTTAGCGCGCTCCTCATCCGTAAAGCCTGCATTCTTGCGGTTAGTCTTAGGATTCTTCAAATCAATCTCCTCAGCCGCCACATTCAAATCACCGCAGACAACAACCGGCTTCTTCGCATCCAGCTCCTGCAGATAAGCACGGAACACATCCTCCCACACCATGCGGTAATCAAGACGCGCCAGGCCATCCTTGGAATTAGGCGTATACACCGTCACCAGATAAAAGCTCTCAAACTCCAACGTAATCACACGCCCTTCCTTATCGTGCTCCTCCTGGCCCAGTCCATAGGTAACAGCCAAAGGCTTAACCTTCGTAAAAACAGCAGTACCGCTGTAGCCCTTACGCTCCGCACTGTTCCAATACTCCTCATAGCCGGGGAACACAAAATCCGCTTGCTCGCGCTGCATCTTCGTTTCCTGCAGACAAATAATATCCGGTGCTGCCTCCTGTAAAAATTCGGCAAAGCCCTTCGTCATGCAGGCACGCAAACCGTTAACATTCCAGGAATATAATTTCATAACTTCAACCTCTTTTCCGTAAATTTATCTGACACCGCAGCGGTAAAATCACCATGCGGTTTTTATACTCTATTTGATTATTGTAACATTCCACGCAAAAAAATAAAAGAGCTGCCCTCAGCACAGCCTCGTCATCAGCGATGACAAAATGCGCATGGCAGCTGCTCTTAAAATTAAAATTTAATTTGCGACGGCTCATAATCAACCGTTGTCTTGATGAAAGCAATCTCATTGCAGTACGGATACTGCGGACAATACACGCATTCCTTCCATACCTTCTGCGGCAGCTTATCCTTCGCCGTTTCAATATAATCGCACTTGGCAAAAAATCCCGGCTGATAGGTCAGAGTGAAAAACATCGTCACTCCGCGCTCAATGCCCTCCTTTTCCAAATGCTCCACCAGCTGACGGCCTATGCCTGTTTTCTGCAGACTCGGTTCCACCGCCAACGAGCGTATTTCCGCAAAGCGGTCCCAGACGAAATGCAGCGCACCGCAGCCCAACAGACGGTTATTTTCCACCGCTAAAATATAATCACGCAGATTCTCATAAATCGAATTGCGCGCACGTGGCAGCATCAAGCCTTCCTTTGCATAATAATTCAGCAATTTGTGTATATGTTCTACATCGCTGAAAGTTGCCGGTCTAAAAACAATCATTTTTCAAACCCCCTCATTTGGTTTCCCCATATCAGTTTATCGAACGCAACTGATTTTCTATATATTATCACGTATTACAGCAGAGTACAAGAATAAAAATACAAAAAAAGGAATTAACCAGTGCAATAAAATACTGATTAATTCCTTTATAAAATATGTTTACATTCTTTCCTTCAGCATATCTGCCGCAGCACACAAAGCCACAATAATCGCAGCCGGTCTCGGCGGGCATCCGGGCACAGCAATATCAACCGGCACCACGTCAGCTGCACTGCCGACAACAGCATAGGTACTGCCGTAGGTTTCGCCGCCGCAGGCACAGGCACCGCAGGCCATCACCATTTTCGGCTCAGGCATTGCGTCATAGGTCATACGCAGCGCCTGCTCCAGATTGCGCGTAACAACGCCGGTCACCATCAGCATATCCGCATGACGCGGAGAAGCAACGAAGGCGATACCGTAACGGTGCAAATCATAAATAGGATTGCTCATCGCACCCAGCTCAAAGTCGCAGGCATTGCAGCTGCCTGCGTCAAGATGACGCACATGCAGCGAACGTCCCAGTTTCGCTGTGACTGCCTCGCTGACCTCAACGGCACTGTCAGCCAGAATATGCGCCAAAGCATCATGGTTCGTGTGCAACAGCGCCTTACGCGCGCAGGCCTCTACACAGCGACCGCAGAAAACGCACTTACTGTAATCTATTTTTGCTTTACCGTCAGCCACGCTCACAGCTCCTACCGGACAGGCAGCGGCACAGGCACCGCAGCCGTCGCAGCTGCCGTCGCACTGCAGCTGACCGCGCAGACGCTTGTGGCCCGTAGTATCAATATTTTCGGTAGCAATCTTTCCGTGAAGAATTGCCTCCAGCATTTTTAACATCTTGCCACCTCCTTAGCGGTCTATGCAGGCATAGCATAACTCAAAGCTCTTATTTATTAACGGGAAGTCCGGGATGATGTCGCCCTGTACAGCCACAGTCAGCGCCGGCCAGTTAGGATAGGAGGCACTGCGCACAAACAGGCGGTCTATGCGGCCTTCCTTATCCAGCAGCAGGCAGTGCAGATTATCACCGCGGGCAGATTCGCTGATGCCCCATGTAAAATGACCTTCCTCCTGCTGCAGCTCGCCCAGCTCTACCGCCAGCTGCGTTTCCGCGTTGCGGCGCAGCTTGCTGATAAGCTGACGCACCAGCTTCAGGCTCTGGGCAACCTCACCGATACGCACCTTGATACGTGCTTCGACATCACCCGCTGTTTCCGTAATAACCTCAAAATCAAGCTCATCATAAATACCGTAGCCGATATCCTTACGGCTGTCACGGGTACTGCCGCTGGCACGCGCACCCACGCCTACCATAGCCAGATCAAAAGCAGTTTCCTGACGTACTCTGCCGGTGGTACGGATACGGTTGACGAAGTTCGCCTGCTCCCACATGATATGCACCATATCGGCATAAACGGCTTCTACCTCGCGCAGAACCTCTTCGATTTCCTCCAGCATTGCATCAGTAACATCATACCGTACACCGCCGGGGATAATCAGACCACGCAGGAAGCGGTTGCCTGCTATCATTTCGTTAAGCTGCATCAAGTATTCCTTCAGACGCGTGCCCATGCTGATAACAGGAGAGAAGCCCACGCCGGCGCAGATATTGCCCGTATCGCCCACATGGTTATACAAGCGCTCCATCTCCGCAGCCAAGGTACGTATTAACCACGCACGGTAAGGCACCTTAGCCTCAGAGCATTTTTCCACCGCCTGACAGAAGCTCAGCGTATTCGCTACACTGCAGGCACCGCAGATGCGTTCTACAATCGGCAGTGCCTCCATCGGTGTCAATCCTTCGACAGCCTTTTCAATACCACGGTGGGTAAAGAACAGCTTGGCATCCAGCTGCAGCATAGCCTCGCCGGCCTGACTGAAGCGGAAATGACCGGGCTCGATGATGCCTGCGTGAATAGGGCCTACAGGCACCTCAAAGAGGCCTTCGCCCTGTGAGGTAAGCATTTCGTATTCACGATGTCCGCGTGCATCATAATCCTTGGGATATTTTTTCAGCAGCGGATGAAAGCCTTCGGGAAAGCTCTCATGCAGCACCAGCGGACGCATATCGGGATGTCCCTGCGGCTCGAAGCCGAACATATCATGCAGCTCGCGCTCATACCAGGCAGCAGCCGGCAGCAGCGTAGTCAGTGACTGATATTCCCGCGGACCGTCCGCGGGGAACGGCGCCTTCAAAACATCTATATCACGTTTTTCAGCATTATAGAACAGGCAGTAGATGGCCAGACCGCCGCCCTGCAGCGTTTCGTCTGCACCGAACATAGCAGCCAGCGGACGCTTGCCGCTGTCGCTGCAGATATTGGCAGCACCACGCAAATTTTCCGGTTTAACTAGCATTATCTCAGCCTCCTATAATCCGCACAGCCTGGTTCAGCAGATTGTTGAGCCAGGGAATATTTTCAAAGCCTGCTCCCACTACGCAGGTCAAAAGCAGCAGCGCTGCCAGCACAGGCACGTCGGTTGCTCCCAGCAAATCGCCCAAGGGCTGACGCTTGGATTTATCGCACAGCATACGCATGCCGTGGTACAAAATACCGATTAAAACGCCGGCCAGCAATATAATCAGCAGACTGCCTGCTAACCAATGTCCCTCACGGAACATAGACGCCATAATGTAAAACTTACTGAAGAAAAGGCCCATCGGCGGCAGGCCCAAAATACCCAGCATACCGGTAAGCCAGAAGGTTGCTGTATGCGGTACATCCTTAATCATACCGTGAATACGCATCATATTACGAGTCTGGTATTCCTGGATAATCGTACCGGCAATATAGAACAGAACAAACTTAATCATTGCATGACTGTACATATGCAGCATAACTGCCTTCAGGGAAAAAGCGGAAAAGACGCCGATACCGGCAACCATAATGCCGATGTTTTCCATAGAGGAATAAGCCAGAATACGCTTAACGTCACGCTGTACAACAACAAACGGTACCGCAATCGCCACAGTCAGCACGGCAAAGAACAGCAGCATGCTGCTCATCATCGCAGCGCCTGCTGTCGGCAGCAGGATAACCAAATTACGCAGCAATACATAAATCGCACAGCTGCAGAGCGCACCGCTCAGCATACCGCTGGTCAGTGACGGAGCCTCGGCATAGGCATCGGGCAGCCAGGTATGCATCGGCGCCATGCCTGCCTTGGTACCGTAGCCGATAACGATAAACAGCAGTGCCAGCTTGGTCATCGCCGGGTTCAGGCTGTTGGCATGCTCATGCAGATACAGCCAGCTGAGCGCCTTTTCGCCGCCCAAAGCATCAAGCTGTGCATAATACAGCACCAGTGTACCTAAAAGCGCCAAACAAATGCCGACGGTACAAACCATAATATATTTCCACGTTGCTTCCAAAGCGGCGCGGGTGAATTTAAAGGAAATAAGCAACGCACTGATTAAGGTAGTCGCTTCGATGGCAACCCACATCAGGCCCAGGTTTTTTACCAACAGCACGATAAACATTGTCCAGCAGAAAAGCTGCATCAGCGCAAAGTAACGGCCGGTCTGCAGCTGCTCGCCCTTGAGCACGCCGCAGCGCTCCTCACGCGTAAGATAATTACGCGCAGTCCAGGTTGCTGCCAGATAAAGTGTGGTAATAATAATAATTACCCACATATTCAGCGCATCAATGTAAAAATAATCGTCTACATAGGGCACAACAGGATTAAAGGACTTTGCCATCAGCGCCACGCACACACCTACCGCAGTTGCCGTCAGGCGGTGCAGCCAATGCAGGACATTATTGCCGAAGCCCGCAACCAGTGCCAGCACCGCGCACAAGGGTGGCAGGCATAACAGTATCAAAATATATGTTAACATTACATCCCCTACCCTTTCAGCTTGTCCAGCACATTTGTATCCGTCGTTTTAAACGACAGACGCAGACGCGAGGTTAAAATAACAAGAATAACAACAGCAATCAGCACATCAAGGAAAATGCCCAGTTCGATAATCAGCGGCAAGCCTTCCGTCATAATCAGACCGAGCAGATAAATGCCGTTTTCCAAGGTAATCAGGCCAATCATCTGCATAATGGCACGGCTGCGCATAACAATCAGCGCCAGACCGGTCATAATCATAAACATAGAGGTTGCCAGAATATCGCGGCCCTCTGCCTGCGGCAGCAGACCGTCAATTACCATGTAGCCGAGCGCCAGACTGCAGGCTGCAAAAGCAGTGGAATAGTTAACATTGATATCGCTGACAATTTCACGCTCATCGCGCAGCTGATTTACCACGCGTAAAATAGCGTAAGGAATAAAGAGCACCTTAACGGCAATCGTCAGCACACCGGGCAGCCAGGCATGCAAACCGCTGCCATGGCTCATGCCTACGACAAGGCAGGCTGCCGCAATCAAAGCAGACTGCAGTGCCAGGCACAGAGTTGCACGGCGCAGCTCCACAAAGCGCGTCTGCAGGAAAACGATAAACATTAAACTTACAACCAAATATTCCATCGTTACCTCCTTACTGTGCCACTACTGCCAGCAGCAGCATCAGGCCCGCTGCGGCCAGATATACACGCACCTTAAAAAGGCGCATCTTATTGTTCAAGGTTTCAACCACGCCTACTGCTACCGCACCGATAAGCACCTTCAGCACTACCGGCAAATCCAGCGGCAGATACAGCATAGCGAAAAGCACCAAAAATACCAGCAGCTTAAGCTGGCTTGCCCAATGAATGAGTGCCAGCAGACGGCCGGAATATTCCAATGTCATGCATTCATGGATCATCGTCAGCTCCAGATGCGTATCAGGGTTATCAACGGGGATACGGCTGTTTTCTGCAAGCAGCACCAGGAAGAAGGCAATGCAGGTCAGCACGCCTGCTACCGTCAGGTTGACCTCATCCGTACGCAGGCTCATGCCTGCCAGCGAGGTGCTGTTGGTGTGCAGCACGTTGGAAAGCACGGCCAGCATTATCACAGGCTCAACAAAGGCTGCCACATAAACCTCACGGCTGCCGCCCATACCACCGAAGGCGGTGGCTGCATCCATCGAGGAAACTGCCATAAAGAAGCGTCCCAAGGCCAGCAGATAAACAAATACAAAAACGTCGCCGAAGCCGGCCTGTCCGCCTAAGAAGCCCGGCAGCATGCAGGCTGCCGCAAAGGTCGTCAGAAAATATACGCAGGGTGCCAGACGGAAGGTGATGCTCGTATAAGGAGTAAGCATAGTTGGCTTGCCCCACCATTTGCGGATATCATAATACTCCTGCCAGATGCTGCTGCCGATACGGTTCTGCATCCAGGCCTTTACCTTTTTAACAATGCCGGTAACCAGCGGAGCGCACAAAAGCAGCAAAACTGCCTGCGCCATACCGAGGGCCAGCTGTAACAATTCATTCTCTAAAATCATTTATAAAGCGCCCCCCATACCAGTACCAACATCATTGCCACCATAACATAGGCAACATATAAACGCACACTACCATGCTGCAAATGGCGCAGGAAATTGGAAATACTTACAAAATGCTTCTGCAGCGGCTGATAAAGCTTTTCCGTAATCATATCGGGAATTTCCAGCTTGTAGGAAAGCTGACGTCCGAAGTAAGCATGCTCCTTGCGCATGTAGGTTACCTGACGCTTGGGCTTCAGCAGATAATCGAACGCACGGCGCACCGGCTTACTGAAACCGGTAGCGGAATACTGCTGACGCTGCGTCGGATAGGTACCGCAGTTCCAGGTAACATCCTCCACAACAAAGCAGTCCTTAACAGCCAGCCACAGCACTGCGCCAAGCACCAGCAGCAAAGCAAGCAGCAGCAAGGGCTTATAGCAGACAGCAGTACCGACACCGGCCCACGCCAGATTCATACCGAAGGCATCAAGAGCCACAGGCATGCCCAGCGCCAACAGAGCGGCGCGAACGACCGGCAGCGGATAAAGACCGCAAGCAACAACTAAAACAGATGCAACGCCCATAGCAGCGAGCATAAATTTATCGGATTCGTGCGCATGCTCCACAATTTCACTGCGAGCACGGCCCAGGAAGGTGATGCCGAAGAAGCGTACAAAGCAGCCGAGAGCCAAAGCTCCGGTAAAGCCCAGCAGAACAAAGGACACCGCCGTCCACAGACGGATATCCTGACCGGCGCAGCTTGTACCCAGGCTGATAAAGCTTTGCAGCACCAGCCATTCACCGGTAAAGCCGTTCGTCAGCGGAATAGCGGCGAGTGCCAGCGAGCCGATGAAAGCAAAAACAGCAGTATAAGGCATCTTGCGTGCCAAGCCGCCGAACAGCTCCAGGTTCTTGCTGCCGGTGCCGTGCATAATGCTGCCGGCACACATAAACATCAGCACCTTCATAATGCTGTGGTTAAAGGCATGCACCAACGCTGCCACAAAGCCAAGCATATAAAAGCTGCTGCCGGAAGCCTTCATCAGCATACCGCAGCCGAAGGCAGCAAAGATTACGCCCATATTTTCTACAGAGGAGTAAGCGAGTACGCGCTTGATATCCGTTTCCATCTGAGCATAGAGTACGCCCAAAAATGCGGATACTACGCCTGCCAACAGTACAACAACACACCACCAGTAATTCCAGGCAGGCAAAAAGCTGAACATAAAACGACCGAAGCCGTAGAGAGCAATCTTCAGCATAACACCGCTCATCAGCGCGGAAACGTGACTGGGTGCTGCCGGATGCGCCTTAGGCAGCCACACATGCAGCGGCACCAGACCGGCCTTCAAAGCAAAGCCGGCAAAGGCACAGACAAAAACAAGATGCTGCCAGCTGCCATTCAGCGTATTCTTGGCCATAGCAGCAAAGCTGAAGCCCTCGCTGGCAGAGCCTGTCAGCAAAAAGGCAATCATAATCGCCGCCGTACCTACGCTGGTCATAACCAGATACTGATAGGCAGCATTCCAGGTAGCGCGCTTTTCGGATTCATGGTTAACCAGCATAAAGGAGGCTACAGCCATAATCTCCCAGAAAAGCAGGAAGCTGAAGGCATCACCGGCCAGCAGCACCAGCACCATAGACATGATGAACAGGCACCACATGCCTCCCAAAAGGCGCAGACGGCTGCCCTCATAGCTACGCGCATAACCGAGCGCGTACAGGCTGGTAACAACACCGGCGATACCGGTCAAAAGCAGAAAGACTGCGCTCCAGCCATCGCAACCTAAAGAATACGAGCCCCAGGTCAGGGGTGCGGGGCTCACGCCGCCGAAAAGCAGCAGGCCTGCCGCATAAGCGCAGACAGCGCTGCCAAAAAGGGCAGCGCTGTTAGCAAGCCAGTGTGCAGCACGCTGCATGCCGTGGGGAAGCAGCATGGTTAATACGCCGATGCCATAGAAGCCCACAGCCACTAAAAACATTTCCATTTCATCACCTACACATAAAAATTTCAACTTCTTCACAAAAATGACATGTATCGTTAATTATAACACATTTGTTGACTGCGTAAAAGAAAATTACTGTTAAGCAGGCAAAAAAAATACACCGAACCTGCAGAAAATCCACAGATCCGGTGGTTTTATAATAAGGCTTCGGCATCAAATGAGCTTCCGGCAGATTATATTTTTACTTTTACTTATCTGCCTGCAGCGCCAGCTGCTTACGCAGCCTGTGGCGCAGCAGCTCAATAAAGCCTGCCGGCTCCTGCACCCGCAGCAACGGTCCGAAGGATAAAACACGGATAACCATTTCCGTTTCGTCACTTTTGTTATACATCAGCTGCAGCCTGTAATGCTTTTCATCCAGTCGCTCCGTTATCTTTTCCAAATGCGAAAAATGCAGCATTGCCCGCTCCAGAGCATTGCGCTCGTCCGTCAGCAGGACGGTAACCGCACAGCGCTCCGGCTCCAGCAGCATGCAAGCCTCCTCACCCGTCTGCTCCAGCATTTTGCAGCTTTTAATGCGCCCCACATTAACGTAATGCAGATGGTGCTCGCACACTGCCTTCAGGCGGAACTTGTCATCCTTCGCCGAATATTCCAGCTGCAGCGGCAGATATTCCTTCCGCACGCTCTCGTTTTTGCCACTGATAAAGCTGATTTCCACCCTGCGCTTTTCCGTTATCGCCTGCAGCAGCAAGCGAAAATGCTGTTTGTACTGCGGAGCATCATAATTATCACCATCGCTGTAACGGTCGAAATACACAAACTGTTCCTCACTGAACAGCGGCTCTACATTCTCCAGTCCGCTGCAATCTACATCAAAAAGCTGTATCCGCTTATCCGTCAGCAAGCTTTTCAGCCAGCGCCGCTGCAGTGTTGTCAACGGCATCGCCGGTGCATGCCGCAGCGGCGTAGTCATATCCTTCTGCAGCAGCGGCCAGCTTCCGTCCTGCAGTGCCTTGGGAATGGTCAGGCAACTGTCGGCAAAGGCCTGCTCCCGCACCAACAGCTCCAAGCTGTCCTTCGTCAGCTGCTTTTCCTGTGCCTGCCGCAGAATACTGCTCACAACATTAAAATAGGTGCCGTATATTTCGTTAAAAAAGCTGTCATTTTTCGCCATCCGCTTGCACCTCCTGGAGATAATAGGCTGCCGTCTGCTCCAAATCATCATAAAAAATGCGCTCTATTTCCTCGTTACTGCAGCTAAAAGCAGTAATACGCCCGATAAAGGTGCGTAACCACGGCAGCAGCTCACGCGCATCATACACGGCAGCACTGAAGCGATAATGCTCCGCATCCAGCTGCCGCACCGTTCCGCAGCGCTTTTCGCGCTCCAGGCGCTGCACAATAAACTGCTCGTCAGCTGCCGCCTCCACCGTAAAGCTGATTTTCTCCAACCGGTCTGTCCTGAGCATGCCTGCGCCCCAGATGTGCGGCGCCGCCTCCTGTGCCAGCTGCAGAAACTCCTCATAGCGTCCTTCAGCGCGTTTAACCTCAATACTTTCGATATGGTCCAGACGGTTGAACAGCAGCTTCCGTGCAGCATAGCTATAGCTCAAAAGATACTGCCGTCCTGTCCTCGTGCTGCAGTAAATTTTCAAAGGACAAACATATTGCGGTATGCTGCTGCCGTCCTTGTCACAGCGGTAAAGCGTTACGGACTGTCTGCTGTTCATCGCCTCCAGCAGCTCGTACAGCAGCTTGCTGTCCATCGTATATAAAATAAAATGATGCTTAAAGGCAAAGGCTTCGCAGTCCTCGGCAAATTTATCCAGCAAATAGGAGCCTGCCTCTCCCAAGGGCGCCGCCTCGGAAAAGAAGGCGCAAGCAAGCTGCCAGCTGCGCCAGTTCACCTCATCCCGCGCCAGGCAGTAAAGATTACGCCGTCCCTGCTTCACCAGCTGCAGCATTCCGAGCGCAGTATATTCATTCAGCTTGTTGCGCACCGTCGATTCATCCGGCTGACGCAGCTGATTGTCAAAGCAGTTGAAATAACGGCCGCTCAGCAGCTCCAACAGCTCTGCCGCCGAATAAGCCTTGCCGTCGGCAAGAATATCCAGCAGATAAAAATGCAGCGTAATATCCATGGACGTAAAGCTCTTGGCCTTCCAGCTTTTATACAAAGGATTATGACTGATACTGCTGCTGTCGAAAGAAATGCGGTAGGCTCTGCCGTCCGCTTCGCTCTTGAAACTCATGTAATCCTCCAGCCAGCTGTCCAGACGCCGGCGATTATCATCATAGCTTCTGGAGCTTTTGGCGGTAAAATCCTGCCGCTTTTCAAAGCCGTATACATAAAAGCGCCGCATAAAATTGCGGATATCACTGTAATTTTTAAAAAGCTCGCTATAAGCCATCTGCTTTTGTTCCCCTTCCGCTCTAATTTAATATTAGTATAACATAAGCAGCGTATCTCTGTAATTACAAAAACGGCGCAGCAGATTTTTGCATCTGTTACGCCGTTAATTTTATTTTTATTCAACTGTTACGCTCTTGGCGAGATTACGCGGTTTATCAACATCACAGCCGCGAGTCAGCGCCGCATAGTAGGCCAGCAGCTGCAAGGGCAGCACTGCCATCAGCGGTGCCAGATATTTGTCCGTACGCGGGATGTAGATAACATGGTCCGCATATTTTTCCAGAGAGGTGTCGCCCTCAAAGCCGATGGCAATAACCACAGCCTCGCGCGCCTTAACCTCCTGCAGGTTGCTGACGGTTTTATCATATACATCCATCTGCGTTGCCAGCACAATTACCGGCACACCGGAAACAATCAGCGCCAAGGTGCCGTGCTTCAGCTCGCCTGCTGCGTAAGCCTCCGCATGAATGTAGGAAATTTCCTTCAGCTTCAGCGCACCCTCCAGTGCTACGGCATAATCAAGGCTGCGTCCCAGGAAGAAGGCATCCTCACTGCTGCCGTATTCACGCGCAAACACCTTAATCTGGTCCACGTTTTCCAGCATCTTGTGAATCTGCTCGGGTACAAAGGTCAGACCCTGCACCAGCTCCTGCTCACGCTCAGCACTCATGCTGCCGCGCAGACGGCCTACATAAATTGCCAGCATCAGCATTGCCAGAAGCTGTGTAGTGTAAGCCTTGGTAGATGCTACGGCAATTTCCGGACCGGCATAGGTATAAACAACCTGGTCTGCCTCACGCGCAATAGAGCTGCCGACAACGTTGGTAACCGCCAGAGTGCGGGAGCCAAGACGCTTAGCCTCACGCAGCGCTGCCAGCGTATCGCTGGTTTCACCGCTCTGGCTGATAACAATCGTCAGACTGTTGCCATCAACAAGCGGGTCGCGGTAACGGAATTCACTGGCAATATCCACCTCAACCGGCACACGCGCCAGCTGCTCCAGATAATATTTGCCGACAATGCCTGCATGATAAGCGGTACCGCAGGCCACGATAAAGATTTTATTGATTTCGCGCAGCTCCTCGGCTGTCCAGTTCAGCTCGGGGAAGCCGATGGTTTTTGCTGCCGCATCCAGACGGCTGGTCATGGTATCGCGCAAAGCCTTGGGCTGTTCATAGATTTCCTTCAGCATGAAATGCTCAAAGCCGCCCTTTTCCGCTGCTTCGGCGTTCCAGTTGACCTCAAACACCTTCTTGCTGATGGGAGTGCCGTTGATATCCTGCACCCAAACACCGTCTGCCGTTACCGTAGCGATTTCGCCGTCGCTCATGATAAAGGTACGGCGCGTATGGTTGATAATAGCCGGGATATCGGAGGCAATAAAGTTTTCACCCTCGCCCAAGCCGATAATCAGCGGATTATCCTTTTTGGTGCAGATAATTTTATCCGGCTCGTATTCGCACATAAACACCAAGCTGTAGGAGCCCTTGATGAGCTTCAGCACCTTTTTGACGGTTTCTTCGAAATCTCCGTCATATCGGTCTGCCATCAGATGAGCTACAACCTCGCTGTCCGTTTCGGACAGGAATTCATGTCCCTTGGCAATCAGTTCTTCCTTCAGGCCAAGATAATTTTCAATAATACCATTATGGACAACGACAAACTTACCGCTGCTGTCCGTATGGGGATGCGCGTTGCGATCCGACGGACGGCCATGTGTTGCCCAGCGTGTGTGACCGATACCTACATTGCCCACAGGCATATTGCCTGCCAATTTCTGACGCAGTGCATCCAGACGGCCTACACATTTTTCTACACGAATGCTGTTGTTTTCATAAACAGCAATGCCGGCAGAATCATAACCGCGATACTCCAGCTTGCTCATACCGTCAAGCAAAAAGGGGGCTGCTTCGTGATTACCGATATAACCTACAATTCCGCACATAAGTAGTAATCCTCCTCTACGCTGCAAGGTATAAGGCATCATCTGCTTCGTCAGATTGCCTCGTATCTGATACCTTCTCCCTTGCGAGCCTGTATTATATTCTTTGCCCTTTCTGCCGCCGTGATTTTCTCTCCCCCGTTACCGGAGGGCTTTGTACGCGGTTTGCGGCCTGCAGCCGGCCGTGAGGCATCCGCTGACTGATCGATAACCTCATTCCTCGTCCACCGCCTGAGCGGTACATGCGCTTACATCCTTCACTGTCTGCATTTGGCAGCAAAAACAAGCCTCTGCTGATTTATGAGCAAACAGACAATGAGCCGCGCAGGCAGGCAGTCCCACGCGGCACATCCTCAGACTAATTTAATTTTACAATATGATGACTGGCAGGTCAAGAAAACATTCCTTGAACTTTTCTTGCCTGATGCTTGCCTGCAGGCGCTTCATATAGTATAATCCCATCTTAGATAATTGAATTTTGTTTTTATATTCGTAAGTCCTAGATGTGATAAGGGTTTGAGCAGCTAAAAACAGCTTTTTTATGTGGAAAGTTTGAGTAATAGTATAAGACGTGAGAGATTTGTGAATTTAATCAGAACGGTTGTCAAACGCTTTACTTTGTGCTATCATATAAATAGAAAAGGTGCCGCCGATAGACGGTTATCCTTGAACATTTAGTTATAAAAAATAACCGCTTGTTTTGCAGACTGGGCGGTTATTTTTTTACGTGAATTTGACCTAGCGCATAACCTAGAGCGAATCCTAGAGCTACTGAAGTCAGACATAAGCCGAGAACAGAGATAAGATTATCTAAAGTCATCATTGGTCTCACCCCCTCTTGCCATTAGATTTGCAGTAATACAGAATCTTGCTGCCAGAGGGACAACCGCCTACCGTTATGGAAGCACCATAAAAATATTTTAGCACAAAAAACGAACACATACAACGAACAAGCTGTGAAAGTTTCTCTGCTCAAAAAACAGAGCACATAGCGTACAAACGCCCAACTATTACCGTTTGGTAGTAGTTGGGCGTTCTCTTTTTTTGATAGCTGTTGTTGTATACTTGTTTTATCAGTAGTACAAATATGCTCCACCTGTTTTTTCCAGAATAAGATTTTCGATGTCATAAACGTCGTAATATCGCTTACTTATGCAGTAGCTGACAATTTTGTCGGCGATGATGTCGCCAGATAAAGAGTAGCCTGCGATGTTGAGCATTTCTTCTGTCTCTTTGTTATTTAGTTCCAAAGCCAGGCATAAGCAGAGAATCGTACTTTTGCTGGGTTTATAGCCAGTGTCCTTCATGCTGCGGATTTTGGAAAAAACTGTCTTGGAGACGTGCGCTTTTTTATAGAGTTCGTTTTCTGCGATGTCTTTTTCCTCGCAGTATTTGATGATGGAAGGATAAAGGTCGCAGGGAGTGTTGGAAAAGCTTTTGACGATGTTTTTAATGGCGTTTAGTGATAACAATGGCGGCTCATACTTGCCGACGCAGACTGAACCATGACAAGAAGTAGCATAGGCTGTAATGACATAGCTGGATATTACTTCCTGATAGTGTGCTCTTAAATTTTCTATTACGCGTTTGTCGTTCGTCATGGTGCAGACCTCCAAAAAGTTTCTTGCAAAGAAACCGAAAAGTGCTGCTTATAGTGTAACATATAAGCAAGGAAAGATAAAGTGAGAAGAAGTAATGAGTAAAGGAATAGTTGTAAAGAAAGTGACAGATTAATAAGGAAAACGCAAAGAAAGTAGTTGTGAAAAGTATCTTTGATGGACGGGGTGGGTACAGAAGGGTATAATGAAGATAATAATAGTTAAAATAAAGCTATTGTCATTCAATATTAAGAAGCAAGGAGTATGTTGTGATTATGTTTTATAATGATGCAAAGAACCAATCGCTAGATAAATTGAAAAAAATTGAAGAAGCGTATAATAAGTTAGGTACTAAAGCGAATGATAAAATTATTGAATTATATAATTCCCGAAAAGCAGCTTCTAATGCTATTGATAGAGTAGAACGTTATATTAACTTCTTAGCTAATTCACCAAAAGAATTCAAAAAAACTATTGCAAATACTAAATTAAACATACAAGCTTTTAGAATGGCTGTAAAATTTGAAAAAGAAAGTAATGGTGATAATATTAAGGCAACAAGTACTGCAGGAGGAGGTGTTTTAGTAGGCGGTGGTATAGCTGCAATGGGTCCGACTGTTGCAATGGCAATAGCGACTACGTTTGGTACAGCTTCTACTGGTACGGCTATCGCCTCTTTGTCTGGTGCTGCTGCTACTAATGCTGCGTTGGCTTGGTTGGGTGGCGGAGCATTAGCTGCTGGTGGCGGTGGTATGGCTGCTGGCAACGCCTTTCTTGCTTTAGCAGGACCAGTTGGGTGGGGAATTGCTACAACAATGGTAATTGGCGGTGGCATATTCGCTTCTATAAAAAATAAAGAGATTGCCGAAAAAGCAGACAAAATAGCTAATGAATTAATTTGCAAAGAGAGTGATTTGCAGTTAAAGTATAAAAAGTTAACTATGTTATACATTGAAACAGAAAAATTACGCAGTGCATTAGATTTAACATTGATGGTTAATACATATCCTAAAAATTATCTGGATTATTCAGAAGAACAAAAGTTAAAATTAGCAGCCTTGATTAATAATACGCGTGCTTTGGGAGAACTGATCAATGAAAGAATCATCTAGCCGTACAGCAAACATTTATATAGACCAATTACTTGCTGGCATTATTCAAGGAGTCATTAATGAACAGAAAGCACTGAAGGCAAAATGTTTGGCAGAAATTCAACAAGAAACATTTGAGAAAATGCAATCTGCTTATACTGCTTTGAATGGAGCACTTCAACATATCGAAAATGTCAGAGATTTTGCTTCTTCTCCAGAACATATTTTAGGTTCTATGGCTACTAAGCATGGAGAAATTGCTGAACATATAGAAGTAGAAATTAGAAATGCACGTTATATTATTAATCACTTAACGCCTAATGCTACTTTTGATAGAGTTGGGCGTACTGCACCAGAAGATTACTTAATAAATGGCATTTCCGTACAATCTAAGTTTATAAATGGGGCGGAGCATACTTTGTCACATGTATTGAAGCACATGAGTAAGTATAAAGATTTTGCTGACTCCGGATATTATCATATACCAAAAGATCAGTTTGAGTTGATTCGTAAAGTATATGATGGAGATAGTAGTGTAGAATTAAGTGACAGAGCAATTTCTAAAATAAAAAAATTAATTGAAGAAGTGGAAACAACGACAGGAAAAGATTTTTTTAAAGTTGTATATCCAGGCGAATCTACTTATAAAGAAGTTCAGCTAGGCAATCTTGATGAGACATTACAAACACGTGAGCAAGAGATTAAAGATATTAATGCTCTGGAAACTAAAACAATAAGGCAAGATGCTGATATCAAAAAAGAAAGTGCTCAGCATATTACAGATGCTTCTTTAGGTGAAGCTGTTAAGTATAGTGCTATATCGGCAGCTATAGCAGGAGGTGTAGCGGCTGGATTAAAAGTTTACTCTAAACTTAAAAATGGGCAAAAGATAACAGAGTTTACTTTAGAAGATTGGAAAGATGTCGGTTACGATTTTGCTAAGAATGGAGCAAAAGGCGGAATTTCAGGTCTGACTATTTATGGCCTTACAAAAATAGGACATCTTTCAGCACCATTTGCTGGTGCTACGGCAAGTACTATGGTGGGCATAGCGTCTTTAGCTTATAGCTACCAAAAGGGAGAAATGAGCTATGCAGAATTTACTGATAGTGCCTGTGCTTTAAGTGTAGAAGCTGGACTGGCCTCTATAGGCGCAGCTATTGGCCAAACAGTCATACCAATTCCTGTATTAGGGGCGATTATTGGTTCCGCAACTGCAAAAGTATTATTGGAAATTAGCAAGCGGTATTTTGGCAGCAAAGAGAAGCAACTCATACGAAAAATGCAGCAAGAATATGATACTTTAATCAACACATTGAATGAGGAGGCTAAAAAAGTAATCGCTGAAATAGATGCTTATTTCGCTAAATTAGGAGGTTTAATCGAAGCAGCTTTAAGTAAAGAAGCGGCAGTTGCGTTTTATGGCAGCGTTGATTTATGTAGATTTCTAAATATTAATGAAGATATGGTTATCCATAATAAGCAAGAATTAGATGTGTTTATGAGTAATTAATATAACAAAGACTAACTATAAAAAGTCAAGGGGGTAAAGATAAAAAATCTTAAAC
>OGYK01000233.1_pt1 | contig 46942 bp, 61 predicted proteins | sample 1576501 | NCBI WGS metagenome assembly OGYK01 (sample SAMEA3541530, study PRJEB24748) | human gut metagenome | biome: human gut; feature: human-associated habitat; material: faeces | place: China | collected 2012
AGCGCCCAAAGGGCGCCGCCTGCCAGTCCGGTTAACATAGGCTCCTCCTTAGTCCAGTAATTCTGCCAAAATGGTGTTCGATACCAGCATACCCCGGGGGGTTAGGGAAATGCGGCCGTTGGCGCGGCGCATAAATCCCCCGGTAATGTACGGCGCCGGATCGCGGGTGAGCCAGTCCTCCGGTATGCCCCGGTTCAGGCGCAAGCCTAAGAGAATTTGCTCCTCTCGGTCGCCGCCGGGGCCTTCGTCCTGCCAGATCCAGTCCCGGTCAAAGTAAAAGCGCCGACCGTTCCACAGGGAGTGGGCGCTGGGTCCCAGCCCTAAGTACGGCTCCAGCAGCCAGTATTTCAAGTTGTGGCGGCTCTCGTACCCCGGGCGGGCAAAGTTGCTGATCTCGTACTGGGCAAAGCCCAGTTGTCCCAGCCGCTCTACCGTTTGCAGGTACATTTGGCACACGGTGTCCTCCTCCGGCAGCGCCAGCTTGGCTTGCAGGCGGTCAAAGGGAGTGCCCGGTTCGATCTTCAGCAGATAGGCGCTGATGTGGGTTACCTGCATACGCGCAATAAAGGCAAAGGTTTCCTCCAAGCTGTCCGGGGTCTGTTTAGGGGTGCCCAGCATCACATCCAGGCTAATATTGGTAATGCCTGCCGCCTTGGCTGCGGCTACGGTGCGGGCCACTTCCCCGCTGCCGGCACGGCGCCCCAGGGCGAACCGTTCCCGATCCACGGCGCTTTGCATACCGATGCTCACCCGGTTGATCCCCGCCGCTGCGTACTGCTCCATATCCCCGGTCAGGTCCTTGGAGGGATTGCACTCTACGGTGATCTCCGCCGCCGGGTCAATGGCAAAGTGATCCCGCACCGCCTGCAAAATGCCGGTAAGCACCCGTGGCTCCAGGATGGAGGGGGTGCCGCCGCCAAAGTACACCGTGTCAAAACTGCCGGTATAGTCTTGCATTTGCCCTTTGAGTTTCTCGGCAAAAGCGTCGGCGGCTGTCGGGGTGTACTTGGTGCTGTAAAAATCGCAGTACGGGCACTTGGAAAAACAAAAAGGAATATGAATATAAAGACCTGCGGCCATACTTCACACTCCTTTTTGCGTTCATTTTTGATTTATTTTTTGCGGCTTTCCGCTTTCAGTCGCAGGGATTTGTCCAAGATCATCTTGCGCAGACGAATGCTCTTGGGGGTCACCTCCAGCAGCTCATCGTCTGCCAGGAATTCCATGCTCTGTTCCAGAGACAGCGTGGTGGGGGGCACCAGCTTCAGCGCCTCGTCGGAGCCGCTGGCTCGGGTGTTGGTTACATGCTTTTTCTTGCACACATTGCACACAATGTCCTCGTCCTTGGCACATTCGCCCACGATCATACCCTCGTACACCTCTACACCGGGACCAACGAACAGCCGTCCCCGGTCCTGGGTGTTCCACAGGCCGTAGCCGCTGGTGGTGCCGGTCTCGTGCACCACGATGGAGCCGTGGGTGCGGGTGGCGATTTCACCCTTGTAGGGCTCATACCCGGCAAACAGCTGGTTCATAATGCCATTGCCGTTGGTGTCTGTCAAGAACTCGCTGCGGTAGCCGATCAGCCCGCGGGCGGGGATCTTGATCTCCAGGTGGGTCATGCCGGTGGAGCGGGTGTCCATGTTCTCAATCTCGCCTTTTCGGGAGCACAGCTTCTCCATTACGGCGCCTACATACGCCTCCGGCACTTCAATGATGGCCAGCTCCATAGGCTCCAAGGTCTTGCCGGTCTGGGGATCCTTTTTCAGAATGACCTGGGGACGGCTGACGGCGAATTCATAGTTCTCCCGTCGCATGGTCTCAATGAGAATGGACAGGTGCAGCTCACCTCGGCCGGATACCTTAAAGGTGTCCATACTGTCCGTTTCTTCCACCCGCATAGATACGTTGGTCTCCACTTCCTTAAACAGGCGGTCCCGCAGGTTGCGGGAGGTGACATACTTGCCCTCACGCCCGGCAAAGGGAGAGTCGTTGACCATAAAGTTCATGCTGATGGTGGGCTCATCAATCTTTACAAAGGGCAGCGGCTCCACGCACTCCGGGGCGCACAAGGTCTCGCCGATGTTCAGGTCCGCAATACCGGCCACGCAAATCAGGTCGCCCATTACCGCTTCCTCTACCGGCACCCGCTTCAGCCCCTCAAATTGGTACAGCTTGGTGACCCGGATATTTTCCCGGGTATCATCCCGGCGGCACAGCACATAGGGTGCGTTGACTTTTACGCTGCCTCGCTCCACACGGCCCACGCCGATGCGGCCCACATAGTCGTCATACTCCAAAGAGGAGAACAGTACCTGGGTGGGACCCTCCGGGTTGCCCTGGGGAGATGGAATGTACTTTAAGATGGCGTCCAGCAGCGGGCGCATATCGCCGCTGCGCACCTCCGGCTCTGTGCCGGCGTAGCCGTCCTTGGCGGAGGCGTAGATCACCGGGAAGTCGATTTGGTCATCGTCTGCGCCCAGCTCAATAAACAGGTCCAGTACCTCGTCTACCACCTCAGCAGGGCGGGCGCCGTCCCGGTCAATCTTGTTGACCACCACCAGCGGCGTCTTGTGCAGACCCAGTGCCTTTTTCAGCACAAAGCGGGTCTGGGGCATACAGCCCTCAAAAGCGTCCACCAGCAGCAGAACGCCGTCTACCATGGTGAGAATACGCTCTACCTCGCCGCCAAAGTCCGCATGGCCGGGCGTGTCTACAATGTTGATCTTGGTGTTGTTATAGTGAATGGAGGTGTTCTTGGACATAATGGTAATGCCCCGCTCACGCTCCAGGTCGTTGCTGTCCATGACCCGCTCTTCCACCACTTCATTTTGGCGGAAGGTGCCGCTTTGACGCAGCATTTCGTCCACCAGAGTGGTTTTGCCGTGGTCAACATGGGCAATGATTGCAATGTTTTTTATATCTTTTCTTGTACTCAAAGTGCTCACCCGAATTCTTATTTATTCTTTTTGATATTAAAGCTGTCTCGCAGAGCAACGGTGCGGTTAAACACCGGTGCGCCGGGGGCAGAGTCCTTGTCCATACAAAAGTAGCCGTCCCGCATAAACTGGAACCGATCGCCGGCCTTGGCCGTGGCCAGTGCCACCTCGCCGTAGCCTTGCTTCTCGGTCAGACTGTCCGGGTTTAGGTTCTCCTCAAAGGAGCTGACGCCGCTGTCGTCGCTGGGGTTCTCCACGTTAAACAGCCGGTCATAGATCCGGGCGGTCAGGGGGGTGTTCTCTTGGGCGCTGACCCAGTGAATGGTGCCTCGTACCTTGCGCCCATCCGGGGCGTCGCCGCCAAAGGTGGCTGGGTCGTAGGTGGCGTGCACGCAGGTCACATTGCCATTTTCGTCTGTGTCATAACCGGTGCAGGTCACCAGGTAGGCCTTGTACAGCCGTACCTCGTTGTCCGGGTACAGACGGCGGTATTTCTTGATGGGCTCGGCCATAAAGTCGTCCCGCTCAATGTACAGCTCCCGGCCAAAGGGCACGGTGCGCTTGCCGTATTCCGGGTGGTCCGGGTGATACTCCACTTCCAGGGCCTCGGTCTTGTCCTCCGGGTAGTTGTCGATCACCAGCTTAATGGGGTCCAGCACCGCCATGGCTCGGGGAGCGGAGGTGTTCAGGTGCTCCCGTACGCAGGCCTCCAGCAGGGCGAAGTCCACCACGCTGTACGCCTTGGACACGCCGATGCGCTCGCAGAAGTCCCGTACCGCCTCCGGCGGATAGCCCCGGCGGCGCATACCGCTGAGGGTAGCCATACGGGGATCATCCCAGCCGCTGACAATGCCGTCCTGCACCAGCTTTAAGCACTTGCGCTTGCTGGTGAGGGTGTAGTTCAGGTTCAGCCGGGCAAACTCGATCTGGCGGGGCTTTTGCCCCTCGATCAGCTCGTCCACAAACCAGTTGTACAGCGGGCGGTGGTTTTCAAATTCCAGAGAACACAGAGAGTGGGTCACGCCCTCTCTGGCGTCCGACAGGGGATGGGCAAAGTCATACATGGGATACACGCACCATTTGTCGCCGGTGCGGTGATGGTGGGCGTACATAATACGATAAATGATCGGGTCCCGCATATTCAGGTTGGGGGAGCTCATATCGATTTTGGCACGCAGCACCTTGCTGCCCTCCGGGAACTCGCCCTTGCTCATGCGCATAAACAGATCCAGGTTTTCCTCCACGGAGCGGTTGCGGTAGGGGCTCTCCTTGCCCGGCTCGGTGAGGGTGCCACGGTAGGCGCGCATTTCCTCCGGCGTCAGCTCGCAAACAAAGGCCTTGCCTTTTTTGATCAGCTTGATGGCGCAGTCAAAGAGAAAGTCAAAGTAGTCGGAGGCGTAGTACAGGTTGTCCCACTGAAAGCCCAGCCACTGAATGTCCTCTTTGATGGCGTCTACATACTCGGTGTCCTCTTTGGTGGGGTTGGTGTCGTCCAGACGCAGATTGCACACGCCCTTGTACTTTTCCTTTACCCCAAAATTGATGCAAATGGCCTTGGCGTGGCCAATGTGCAGGTAGCCGTTGGGCTCCGGGGGAAAGCGGGTCTGTATGCTGCTATACACCCCGTCCTCCAGGTCTTTATCAATAAAGTCGTGAATAAAATTAGAGTTTTCTCTGATCTCCTCAGCCATGGTACTCCTCCTTGTAGTGCGCCAGTGCGGCGTTTAGTCTGGCTTGTGCGGTCTCTTGCCCCAGCAAAGCCAGTATCGCGTGCAGGTCCGGGGTGTTGGTGCGCCCGGTGAGCGCCACCCGGATCACGGTAGACACATCGCCTACATGGCCCTTGAACGCTGTGGGGTCCTGCTTGTATTCTTTTACATTGGGGGTGCAGCCCACCTGCGGGCACAACGCCTTGATCTTGGCAAACCAGGTGTCTTTGTCGTCTGCGGTGTCCACCAGGTCTTTGTACTGCTCCAGCACCTGTACTGCCAGTGCCGGATTCGCATTGCCGGTCAGGTCGTAGCAGGGGGTAAAGGTTTGGTCGTAGAAATAGCTGATGTAGTCCGCCAGATCGCTCCATTTGGCAATGTCCTTGCGGGGCTTTTTGCCGCCCCGGTCAATGCTGAGCACCGCCACCGCGTAGGCCGGATCGCTGTCAAACAGCGCGGCCAGTTCCGGCTGGTGCCGATCGGCCCAGGCGTGGGCCAGGTCAAACACTTCCTGTGCAGTCATTTTGCTGATGACGGTCTTGGACACATCCGTCAGCTTGGCCATATCAAACAGGGCGCCGGACACGCTCATTTTCTTTAAGTTAAAGGGGAAGTCTGCCAGGTCTGCTGTGGGGTTGGCACGCCGCCAGTCCTCAAAGTTGGAGTTGGCAATGGTCATCATATATTCGTTGACCGCTGCCGCCGGAATCCCCATTTGGTCGTAGTAGGTAACGGCCGCTTCCGGGTCCTTGCGCTTAGAGAGCTTGCGCTTGCCGCCGTTTTCTTCCTTAAGGATGGGGGCAATATGGGCGTATTTCACCGGTCGGAAGCCTAAGAGTTTGAACAGCTGCAGATGCAGGGGCACAGAGGCGATCCATTCGTCACCTCGCACCACATGGGTGGTTCGCATCAGGTGGTCGTCCACCGCGTGGGCAAAGTGATAGGTGGGAATGCCGTCGGTTTTCAGCAGCACCACATCAATCACATTCTCCTGCATTTCGATTTTGCCTTTGATCAGATCGTCAAAGCGCACCTTGCCCTCCGGCTTGCCGGGGGAGCGCAGGCGCAGGGTCCAGGGCTTGCCGGTGTCTATATTGGCCTTGATTTGGTCGTAGGTCAGATCCCGACAGTGGGCGTAGGGGCCCCAGTAGCCTTTAATGTCCTCGTTCTCCTGCCGGGCGTGCAGGTCTTCCAGCTCCTCCGGGGTGCAAAAGCAGGGGTAAGCCAGCCCTTCCTCCACCAGAAATTTGCCGTAGCACTGGTAAATGTCTTTGCGCAGGCTTTGGGTGTAAGGGCCGTAGGCACCGCTTTCGCTTCCGTCGCCCATCACGCCTTCGTCCGGTGTAATGCCGTAGATTTGCAGCGCAGAGAGCATGGTCTCCACCGCGCCCTCTACCTTGCGCTTTTGATCCGTATCTTCCACCCGCACATAGAATACGCCGTCGGTGCAGCGGGCAGTGCGGTATGCCGCCGCGCAGGAAAACAGATTGCCAAAGTGCAAAAAGCCTGTTGGGCTGGGCGAAAAGCGGCTGACTCTTGCGCCCTCTTTCAGCTGCCGGGGCGGGTACTTGGCCTCGTAATCCGCCGGGGTCATGGTAATATGGGGAAAGAGCAACGCTGCGATTTTTTCATTTTCCGTCATGATTTCACCTACTGTTCCGGCCAACGGGCGATCGCGCCGTTTTGCGCCGGATATAAAATTACAGCCTATTATGACATATAAATAGAAAATAATCAATATAAAAGGCGGGATTTTTCTTGAATTCTCCCGCTTTTTATGGTAAATTAAAATCAAATCTGCACCGGGAGGCAAAAAAGGTGGCTGCATTACCCAAGGACCCGTTTATTTTGTTTAGCGTAATCAATACCAAATTGCGGGATTTTTATCCCAGCCTGGACGCTCTGTGTGCAGACTTGCAGGTGGACCGGGCGGCGCTGGAGGCCCAGTTGGCTGCCATCGGCATGACCTATGACCCGTCGCAAAACAAATTTCTGTAAAAAACACTTGCAACCGCGCGCATTTTGTGTTATCCTATTGTAGCAATAAATCGAGGTGTGGCTCAGTTTGGTAGAGCACCACGTTCGGGACGTGGGGGTCGCAAGTTCAAATCTTGTCACCTCGACCAAAAAGGACGGCTCTTTTAGCCGTCCTTTATTTCTTTCTGTTTCCATTTTCGGCTTGGTTAAGCCAAATTTCCGTTTGTGTAAAAAATGAGAGAAAATAAAAAACTTTTGGCGTTGCAGTACTCGTTGCAGTACTTGGTAATGCGAGGTATAGAAAAAGACCGGGCAGTTACTGAACTACCCGGCCTTTTTTTACATCAGCATTGTCGATATTGGAATTATGCGGATAATGTCACCATTTTTGGCTTTAATGCCGACGGAAAGTTGTTTGTAACGCAATCCGTCATCCACTAAAATAGCTTCGATGATCACATAGTCCGCAGTTTCAACCAAATCTTTGGTATCTTCCACAATCATTCTTCATTCCTCCTTTGCTTTTCGTTATACTACAAGGAGGCAGCGCTTGTCAATGCCTTTCACCAAAAGCGCAGCACAAAAAAAGCCGGGCAGTTACCTGTCCGGCTAATTTTTTTCATTTTTTTGCAAATCGTTCTTGACATTTCACGGAGTCCGTGATATAATTATAGACAGTGAGAGACAGAACAGTGTCTCACGAATACTAAGAAAGGACGGTATCTAAAATGACGGATCGACAGTTTAACCTATTCATTGATCTTGTCGTCCAGATCTTGAAAAAATGCAAGAGCCTGGACGACGCAATTGAAATCTTAGAAGCGCTTCGCTCCTAAGTAAGAAAAGTAGATGGCGGGCGGCCACCCGCCATCTACGATCAGTATACCACATAAGCTCACTAATTACAATAATAAAGGAGAAAGTTATGAAAAACTATAAGGATTTTGCAAAAATGTATATCGGCGAAAGCGACATTGCCTCTTTAACTGTACGCAGCGGCAGCACTGTGGCTGCTCTCGACTTTGGCCAGGACAACGAATATCAGGCGTATATCGTAGATGGCGACACGGAAATCCCTGACCATTACCACCTCGTTCTTGATTTGGAGCATTGGATCAACATATATGATGACCGTGAGCTGGCTTTCAGTGCTTCTGCGGATCATATCCGTGTTTACCGTGCTGGAGAGATGGGCTGCATTATTCAGCTGGACGGCAATGCCGATGTAAAAAATCTTGTGACCGTCGACGAACTGCTGTTCAAACTGGAACAAGCTGCAAACAAATAATGCGCCAACAAATGGTGCAATATCATTAGGAGGATAACATGGCAATTCTGAACGACATGGGGCAGCAGGTGTCCTTTGAATGTACTGAGCTGATCGAGGATGTGCGGGAGGATATTCAGCACCTGCGCCGCACCAAAAAGGTAAGCGTAGCTTGCAGGGTCAAGGCTGGGGTCAAGATTGTGTTTGACTATGCCCTTGACAAGGACGAGGAAAAGCGCATTCAGCTGGCAGACGACGAGTGGATGGAAGCAATGACCTTAGGACAGCTCCTTGCTTATGCAATCCGTCAAAACCGTTTGACTGTGGCGCCTGGTGCTTTTGATAGTGTCAGCGAACTGTTCGACGCCAGCGGTATGCCGATGAGTAGTTTTGGCAGTTTCTTTGGCGTGCCACCGCGCACCATGCAGGATTGGATATATGGCGCAAGCCCTTGTCCGCAGTATGTTATTGATCTTATGGCTTATAAGCTGGAACACGAAAACAAAATCTAATAGCAAAGACCCGGTGGGATTACTCCCTGCCGGGTCTCTTTTCTTGTGCTTTATGCTTTTTCAATCAGTGCCGGATCGGCGGCAATATAGCCACCGTCCACCAATTCGTAGAACGGCGTGTCCGTACTTCTGTCAACAGCTCTTGCCATCAGTACATCGCCGGTCTTAGCCAGCCGGAGCACATCCTCGTCTCCCAAGATCGGGCGGTTGTGGACCCTGACGGATCCTTGGAACACTACCTTGATCTGGAATGCCTTGTCCTTTTTTGCCGCCTTGGTGGTGGGTTTCTTCGCTTCTGCCATTTTTGTCTCCTTTACTTAATGTATTTCTTGTTGCCGTCTCTTTCCCACACACACAGCCAGCCGGAGGGGCAGCGCGCCCACAGGTTGCCGGTGGAGAGCAGCTTGGTCTCCAGCACAGTGATGGTGGTGCCTGCACGAAACATAGCGTCTGCTTTTGACTTGCTGCTTGTAGCGTGTCGCCGGCCGTCCGTGGTCAGGTCCTTGACCTTCTTGCGGCCGGTGGCTGCACCTGCGCCCTTGTAAATGCCTCGCACTGCTGTGGTGGTATATGTACCCGGCTTAATGGTGGGCGCCTTAGGGCTTGCTTTACGGTAATTCACATCGTTTTCCGCATAGACAGTCTTGGCACCCTTAGCATTTGCAAACAGCCAAATACCGCTGATGTCCGAAGCCAACGCTCCGGGTTGCACATACACTTCTCTGGCGTTTTTGACTTTGGTGTACTTCCTGCGGTTGGCGGTCATGGTGAACTTGCCATCATACCAGTACGGATCCAGCACGATCATGTTACCGGACTTATCCAGGCCGCCGATATAGATATAGTGGCCGCCGTTGGAGAACAGCTGCTTGCCGCCACCGGATACGCACACAATGGCCTTGCCGCCGCTTTTCAGGTGCTTCTTCAGCTCCTCCACGGTCTTGGCACGCTTACTGAGAATGCCGTAGTATTTTTCCAAATAGGCGGAAATGGTGTCCATATCCGTGCCCTCTGCACTGCGGGCGCCCATCAGTAGGCACTTCTGTGTCCAGGCAGCAGTGTCCAAGCCGGTAAAGCCGAAGTTGTGCAGCACCATCAGACTGGCGCACACCCCGCAGCCACTGGTGTAAATACAGCCGCTGGTGCCGTACTTATAGGGGTGGGATTGGCTGGGATAACGGATTGACTTGCATTTTTCCGTGGTCTGTCGACAATAGTACAGCTTACTCATGACTGACCGCCTCACTCTCCGCCGTCTCCGTTCGCTCCAGCGCCAGGGTTTCGTCAGCTTTCAAAGCAGCCTTGGTAAAGCTGTTGTTCTTCCACCAGGCAGCCAGGGAAGCCGCCACGGCCACTACCGTTGACACAGCGGTATAGACTTCGTCATCGCTGAATGGCAAGGGGTTCTTGCCAAAGGCGTTGAGCAATACATTCAGCAGAGAAAACGCCAACACGGCGGTTCTCGCAATGGTTCCTGCGGTTACTTTCATTTTTTAGTCCTCCTTTTGTTGCTCCTCAGGGAGCGCGATAATTTCATTATAAAATCTGGTCATCATACCGTTACCACCAAGGGCATGGTATGCGTCATAGACCTTGACCATAGCTTCTTTTGCGTAGAGCGGGCAGTAGCCCCGCTCCGTGTGCTTGTCGTGTTGTCGAATGATCTCGGCCCGCAATATGGACTGCAAGCCGTTTTCGATTGCTATGTACCGGGCTGTGGTGACTTCGTCAATTGCCTTTTTGCTTTTCTTCCGTGCAATTAAAGAAGCAATCACAGCGGACACGGCACTGCCTACCACCGTTGACACGGCAGCAGTCAGGGCGGCCGTGACGAATGCGTTATACATCGGACTCACCCCCTTGCAAGGCGTTGATCTCTGCCCGGTATTCTGCCCGCCGCCGGCGGATCGGTGCGTACTCCTCCTCGGACAGCGCGCCATCGGTATATTTCAAGCACAGATAATCTGTTTCCGCCAGCTCAGACTTCAAAAATGCAATGCGGCTCTCAGTCTCTACATTCATTTTGCCACCCCCAATATCTCTATAATCGTTCCCGCACCAATCGTCTTGCCGTTCGTTGGGAACGACAGGGCTTTGATCGCACCATGTTTTTCTACATCCCTAAAAATGTTGAATGTAATTCCGCTTGCGTTCCAAATGGAACCGCCGGTCATGGAGCTGGCTGCATTGAAGTTGCTTGCGATGTTACTTTTGTTAGTTTGCACCCGCACCATATCGCCGGTCATTTCTACATCCGCAATGGCAAAAGCGCCTTTGGCGGTGTCTGTCTCAGACCGAAACACATTCGGCAAAAAGCACTTGCTCGTGTATGAGTTTATGTATATCGTATGGTCACCAGCTGCGGCGTTGGCAGCACTTCCGGCCACAGCCATGCGCAGTCTGATCTTGCGGCAGGGCTTGGCAAGGTCCCACCGCTGGTTGTCCGTTGTATCGGCGTCAAATGTCTTGGAAAACACAGGCTCCCAGGTTTCACCTGCGCCTGCCAGCTCCTCTTTCACCTCGGCAAGGCCCGTCGTGGCGTCTGTGATCTCCTTGGCCAGCGCGTCAGTCAGCAGACCTTTTCCGATAATACTATCGGAGAAGTGCCAGGCTTTGAGCGCCTTGCTGCCGATCTTCGGTGTTGTCACCGCGCCGTCCTTGATGTTATCTTGCTCCACGGCGCCGTAGCCAATTTTGGCGCTCGTGATTGCCCTGTCTGCTATTTTTGCGCTCGTAATTGAATTCAGGCCGATGTTCCCAAGCGCCGCACCCTCTGCCAGGTGCTTGGCCTGCACGGTTCCGTCGCCTACATTGGATAGCACCGTCATATACTTCCAGGTGGCTTTTTCCGGCGTACCGGTGGTCGTGCATTGGTACACCGTGCCGGTACTCAGGTTGAGATACAGATCACCTATGAATGCGGAGCTGATCCCGGAAGCCGGGTAGGTTGTTTCACTGCCCGCTGCACCATCAATGGCGGTGCCGGTGTGCCATTTGTTAAGAAGCACATCATCTGCGGATAGATCCGCGCCCGCTGCCGTAGACAGATCCCACTCTTCAACAGTCACATTCAGCATGGTGCTGTCGTTATAGTTGATAAATGAGGTGTCTGGCTTGCCGATGTATGCCAGCTTAACGATGTCACCCTCGCTGACTGCTGTAACGATTGGCCCGGTGATGTAGGTCTCATACTTGCCGGATCTGGTACATATACACCGCTCAATGCGTGTTGCCGTACCGTCGGCCTTGACGATGTACAAGTCCATTTCGCACTGCGTTAGAGCGGTGGACTCATACATATACGCCTGGCCGGTGATCCTCACTTTGCTTACGCCTTTGCCTATTTTTACGCCGCCGGAGGACAGCGTGAGCGCTGTGCCGTATTGGCGCGCCGTCGATGTAAGGCTTAGGTACACCGGCGCCTCGTATGTTCCCTCGGCTGTTGGCGTGAATTTGGCGGCAAGGACCGCCTGGATGTGTGTGGTTTGCGCCTGCTTTTGCAACCGTCCATTGACAAGCGCTACAGCTGCCTTGAGCGTTGCTACATCTTCGGCCGCCGGCACTTGGGACAGCTTGGACAGTGCGTCCCGGAGGGCGGCCCAGTCGTCGCTTTGTTCCATACCGGCGGTGCTCTGGGTACCGTGCACTTTAATGGCAAATTTTGCCGTTGTAATGACCTTACCGTCCGTAGTGGACAGTAGGATCTCTACTTGGCTTGTTCCCAGGATGAGCATACTGCTTTTCATAGTCAGCTGGACCTTGCCGTCGATCACTTGGGCGGTGATCAATGCTTTTGTACCATTGGGTCGGATCATGACCGCCCTGGCTTCTGCGTCTGCCGGGAGTGCGTACAGTGCGCCGTTGTCCAGGAGGTTGATCAGAATAATGCGCCCGGCGTCGTCTTCGGCTTTTGCGCTCACGGTCACATAGCGGTTGGCACCGTTGATGTCAATAAATATTTCCTGCAATGTTGTCATTCAATATCATCCTCCGTTTCGGTATAGGCTTTGATCAAGTCAAGAGTGTTGTCCGCTGTCATGCTGTCTCTGTTCAGTTGGTGAATGCCCTGCATGGCTTTGTAGCTTCGTTGGGTCACTCTGCGATAGTAGTTGCGTTTGAACGACCCGATCTCACACCCGGTCAATTCGTGCTTTAAGCAGTCATATTCCAGCTTTATTACTCTCGCCTTGGCTGACAGACCCAACTTATTCAGAGCGATGGTAACGGTGTCTCCGAGCTCTATGTGCTCCAGCTCCTGGAACATTTGGTACGCTGGATCCTTTCGCAGATCCAGATAGTCAACGGCCACATTGATTTTTGGCTCGTCTATTCTATCCACCGAAAATTCCAAAGCGGCTAACCGCCGGATCTCCTTAATCACATCTTCGATGTCCGTAAACGCCGCGTCGTTATTGGTCAACCTGCGGATCGAGTGCTTAAAAGGGTTCATGCCGCTGCCCGGTCGTCTTACAATGTTGAACCATATTTTGGTTACCCCTTTAGGTACCGTGAAGCTGTAAGCAAAGCTGTTCCTCCACCAGTCGCTTGTCGCAAATGGTGCAGGAGCCGTCGCCCACAGATCTCCGTCTTTGTGCGCGTAAAAAAAGGGGCAGTCGTTTCTATATCGACTTGTCAGTCTGTAACTACTGTTTGCGGACACTGCCGCTACACCGTAGAAGCAGTTCTTCTCGTTTACGCGTATCACCTTTTTACCGCTCAGCTGTAGGCGTCCGGGGTATATAGAGAACGGCTGCGGCGTATACTTTGGACTTACATAATACGACTTGATGGCGATATGGGGGTAGCTGAACTCCTTTTCTTTTTCGCTTACCACCAGCTCGTCATTGTATATGCCCTCTGTCGTGGTTGGAAGAATACTTGTGACCACATCGTTTGTGTTTACCGTGAATTCCACTCCAGAGGCATTGACTCCATCTCTAAGGACAAGTCCTCGGTCTTTTCCCAACTGTTTCATAATCTGAATGTTAAAATTATCCGGTAGCCATTCGGCTGACCATTTGCGGATCACACTCTCATCGTCCCCAAGCAATGCGTCGTATGCGCTCTTGGCGTCTGAGTAATAGCAGGAAAACGACTTGAATGTGTCGAGTCCGGTTACACTCGGGCTGAAGTCGGATGTGTTCAACACCGTGCTTGCAAAACCGTAACAGTTTGATTGCTCATCCCCACATTCTCCTGGTAGCGTCCGCTTCAAGTCGAATATAATATGCTGCGCTGAAGCTTTGACTTTTGTGTCAGAAGTAACGACTTGCCATATTCTGAATGCCTGGCGTTTTGCCCATGGTGTGTCCACCACCAACACATTTTCTTCTGCGATGTACTTCCACCGACCCAGTGTGTCTACCGGGTGCTCCATCTCCACCACTATGGCGCCGCCCAGTTCAATGCTTACGGTGCAGGAATAAGGCGTCAGTACCATATCGCCATTGTGTTTCAGTGCCGCTTTTCCTGTGAAATTCTGCTTCGAATATACTTCGATCATAGGCGCCTCCAGTTGGGCACATACTCCAGTGTTGCAGGGTTCTTCGTTCCGCCGAATTTGATCGTATTTGCGCCCTTGACCAACACCAGGCCGTCCAAGTCGCCGGTTGCGCTGCCGTTGATGATCTTATAGTCGCCGGTGTAGACCATACGCCTTTCCACATCTATAATTGTGGTTGGCGTTGTGATCTGTACGGTCACTGCATTGCCGTTGACTGTGATCGTTGCCGTGTTTCCGGTTGGGTATTTTGTCGTTATATAGAAGATCGGGTACGCTGTCTCAAACTGATTGTTAACGGCCTCCGGGCACGGCACTCTTGTTCCACCGCGCACCAGGTACTGGTATGCGGTGCAGGTGAATGTGACCGTAAACTGTGCCAGCCGCCGGTATATGCGAGTGAACTCTGAGGTCTCCACCTTGCGGACCCGGAGGTAATACTCCGCGTCGTCGTTCTTGATCAGCCGGCTGGGGCCGATCGGGTGGAATAGCCAGTCTTTGATCTCGCGCACCCGCTCGTCCCATTCTGTGCCGTCCTGTACCAGGAAGTTGCAGGAGTAAGGCACCTGTATGTCTTCATAAGTGCCCTGGTCAAGGTAATAACTGCCGTCCATGGCCGCCACATTGGTTTCCTCAATCTTTTTGACTGCGGCGGGCATATTTGGTCGCTGGGTGGCTTTAACCCCCAGTTCGGAGGCATTTCTGCCTCCGAAAGTAAAGTCAAACTTATCCATCTGTGTCCAACCCCTTTGCCATCTCATAGTTTCGCTGATCCTTAGTCACTTCGTCTGTGACTTGCGGAACGACCTTGCTACCGATCTCCTTACCGTCCAGGTAAGTATGTACGATCACTGTCGGACGAACACAGGCGATCAGTCGCTGGAGCTGGTTGTCCAGCATTTTGCTAAGGGCCGTATAGAACGGACTCAACGGCAGAATTGCTTCCCCGCCTGTGCTGGGTTCACCGCCTGCCAGCAGTGTGCCGCCGTATGCACCAAAGATCTGTCGTCCGCGCATAATGGCGCCGCCTGCGTACCAGTCGATATTCAGCTTGGGTACAGACGGCGGATCCAGGCTAAAACCACCTGTTATGCTGAAATGCGGTAGCTTGATGTTTGGAAATTTCAATTTTAGCTTGTTGAAGAAGCCCCGAATGGCAGCCAAGCCTTTGCTCACAATGTTTTTGGCGTTGTTAATACTGTTGGATATGCTGTCTTTGATCCCACCGAAAATGCGCGATACCAGGTTACTAATCCACTTCAGCGGTACGCTAATTATGTTCTTAAGCGCATTGAATACCGTTGATACAACCGTCCTGATGGTATTGACCACTGTGGTCACTACGGTCTTGATCACATTCCAGGCAGTGGTGATGATCTTTTTCCAAATCGTCACATAAGTTACGATCACAACACGGATCGCAGTGAACACCTTGGTTATTATGTTCCTAATGCCGTTAATAATTGGCGTCAGGACGGCCTTTATACCGTTCCACACAGCGGTCCAGACTCGCTTGATCGCATTACCGACAGTCGAGATGATGGTGCGGATCACTTGCAGTGCGCTTGAAATAACGGTCTTAATAGCATTGAACGCGGCGAAAACATATTGCTTGCAATTTTCCCATATAAAGCGGAATGGCAGCGTTATAATGTTAAATGCAGCACTGAACAGATTGGCAATGAACATAATGGCCACCTGTATGCCGTTCTTTATGCCGTTCCATACTGTCTTAATGAAATTCCACAATGTCGTGAAGATGTTCTTTATCCAATTCCAGGCTGTCTGAAATATGGCTTTCGCTTTATTCCACACATTTTCCAACGCAGGTTTGATCTTGTCCCAGTTCTTGATGATCAACACGATACCGGCTACTACAGCAGCCACAACGGCGGCAATAATCACGCCTTTAAGGCCAAGTGTCGAAAACACACCTGTGATAGCCTTACCTATCTTCCCGGCTCCGCTTGAAATCTTGCTGACCAGGCCAAGGCTGGACACTGCGCTCTTGATCTTGGAAATACCGGATATTGCGCTACCGACCGTGCCTATAATTTTGCCTATTCCAAGGAGCAGCGGTCCGATGGAGGCCACAATTAAAGCTATGACTGCAATCGTTTTCTGTTGACTGTCGCTTAGTCCGTTGAACTTGTCTATAGCGTTGGTCACAGCTTGTGTGATGGAGCGGATCTCTGGAGTAAACTGTGAGGCTAAATTTATACCAGCAGACTCAAAAGCACCGCTCATGTTCTCCACATCGCCGGCCAGGTTGTCCAGCATATTGTCTGCCATATCCTGTGCGGCGCCGTCTGCGTTCTTAAAGCTGTTCGTCATTTTAGTAAGTGCGCCGGACCCTCGATCGATCAACGCCTGCATACCTGACAAGGCGTTTTTGCCATATAGCGTAACGATGGCGTTTTCTTTCTGTTCTTGGGTCATACCCTTAAACTTAGACTGGAGTTGCGCGACCTGCTCACTCAGCGGAACCATATTCCCTTTTGCGTCGAAGAAATCCACACCCAATTCCTTCATTTTTGCGCTCATTGCTTTGGTGGGCGCTGCCAGTCGTGACAATGCGCCGCGAAGAGATGTACCAGCCTGGCTACCCTTAATACCTTGGTCGGACATAATGCCGATAGCCGCTGCGGTTTCTTCAAGAGAAATACCTAATGAGGAGGCGATGGGGGCGGCATACTTCATGGCCTCGCCCATGTCTGCCACTTCTGCGTTGGTGTCTGCTGCCGCCTTTGCGAATGCGTCCGCCACATGGACAGACTCGCTGGCGTCCAATTTAAAAGACCGCATGGTGGTAGCCATTACTTCTGCCGCATTGGCTACATCACCGCCGGATACGGCCGCCAGGTTCAATACACCTGGAATACCGGCCATGATCTCTTTGGCGTTATATCCTGCGGTGGCGAAGTTTTCCATACCGGCTGCGGACTCGGAAGCGGAAAACACCGTGTCTGCACCCAGTTGGATGGCTTGCTTACGCAGCTTCTCAAATTCATCGTCGGTTGCACCTGCGATGACCTTTACGCGGGACATCTCACTGTCGAAGTCCGACGCAGTTTTAACAGAAGCAACGCCCACACCTGTGACGGCGGCGGTAATGCCCATCATTTTCTTGCCCGCTGCTGATACCTTATCTCCGGCGGTTTTTATTTTGTCGCCATATTCTTTTAATTTGGCAGAGGAAAGCTCTTTGTTGGCTGCTTTCAGCTTCAGCTTCATGTTCTCCAATTCCTTGGAAAACAGCGTGCCTTGGTTTTTGGCCTTAGCCAGCTTATTGGCATTGCTCTGTAGCTTGCTTTCATTCTCAGCCAGGGCCTTTTCGGCCGCTTTGACTTCTTTCTGCAAGGCTTTGGTTTCCTTGCTGTTCTTTCCGGTTGCCTCGGCGGACTTGTCATAGGCGGTTTTGGTCTGATTGAGCTTGTTTTGCAGCTCGGAGTGCTGCTGCCACAGCTTCTTGTCTTCAGCCGTCAGCTCTGCTACCCGCTTACTGTTGGCGGAGATCTTCTCCTCCTGGGCTTTGATCTTTTCTGTGAGCATTTGTACCCTGGCGCCAACCTCCTGGTGAGACTGACCCATCAGCTTAGCTTTTTGGGCGGCTAAGGAGTACTCCTGCTGTAGTTGCCGCATTTGGGCGTTTGCCTGCTTCATCACAGCTGTATAGCTGTTGGCGCTGGCCGTCAGTCGTATAGACGCTACTGCCATTGTCGTCCTCCTTTCTATCGCTCATCTGCGTGTTCCAGCTTATACTTGGTCAAAGAGAGTATGGCAAACACATCACCGGTAAGGGCGTATTGCAAATCGCAGCGCAGGCATTGTGTTGCCACATCCAGTAAGCTGTTGATTACTTCCAACTGCGCGCTCCAATAGTCTTGTTCGTCCTCTTCGTCCGTGTAGCCGTTCTCTCTGTCGTATTCATCAAATAGACTTTTTACTCGTTCCACCTGTTCTTCCGGACTCAGCCGGTTGATTGCTTCCGTGATCCGCTGTGCCAAAAAGTGGGCGGTGTTGCCCGCCACCAGCACTTCCTCTATGTCGGCTTTCAGTACATAGCCCGCTGCTGTTGGCAGCACTGCTTGTACAAGGCGGATCGTTGCTTGCAGTCCCGGTGGTTCATCCGTACCGACGGCACGCATATAGGTGCAGTACCGCCGGTAGAATTCCATGGACGCCGTGGAACGGTAGATTGTTCCGTGGCAACTGACCGTTATATCCGGGATCAGCTGCCAGTCTTGAAATTTGCTGTAATGGCGTCGATCTTTTGTTCAATCCGTTGTGCCAGATTGAGATCCACCGCCATGTAAGCCACGATCACATCGGCCACATCGGTGTCGCTCTCTGCCAGCTCTTCGGGTGTGAACTGTTCACCAAAAGCAATAGCCAAAGCGTTAATGATGGCGGTGTAAGTCGGAGCGTCGATTGTGTCCTCCTCCAAGTTGACCGCTTCGCACGCCTGTTTGTATCGCAGGTATGTAGCCGTGCCCATGTGGTTGATGGTGTAAGTCTTACCGTTAAGCTCCAGCTGTGCAGCCGGAGCCTTGTCCATAATTGCGTCCATATTTTACTCCTTAACCGCCGACCGCTGCTGTGCTTGTCGGCCACTCCTGAACTTTGGAGAACCAGTTTTCAATAGCACTGGCAGCGTCCGTGTCTTCTGTGATCAGATTGCTTTCATCGACGGAGCAGCTAAACTTACCATCGTGCTTACGCGCATAGCAAGACAGTTTTACCGTGTCGGTCTGTGTAGACACCTTGTCCGCCTTGGTCTCGTTCGTCTCCTCCATACCCTCGCTGGCTGTGCCGCAGAAATACCACACAAACTCGTATTTATTGTTTAGGCGCTTGACGCGATAGCCAATTGCGATCTCGTTCGGCTTGTCGTCTTCACCTTTCACAAGAAAACCCTTTTCATACAGATGGCCAAAAAGCGTAGCCTTTTCTGCCGGGGTCAGGGCGTTGACATCCAGCTCGATCTCCGTGCCCTCGTAGTTTGTCGCTGTTTCTTCAACCGCGTCATCGGAATACAGCTTCTCGCTGGAGAACTTGTCACTCACTTTTGCGCTGATGGCTCTTGCCAACTTGGTCGGAGTGCCGGCGGTGTAGCCGGTTGCGTCGTTTTTGGTGACAAGCGCCACATAGATGTCTTTCAGACCTACGCGGCGGCTATGTACATTTCTTTCCTCGTTCATTTACTTATCCCTTCTCCGCCTGATTGGCGGCATTGTTCTTTTCAACTGTCAGTGAGAAGCGCAGCTGTTTGACATATAGCTCTGTATCGTCCTCGTAAGCGTTATTGGCCTCCAGAAAGTCAAAGCCATAGGCTTTCATCAGAGCCAGCACTTCGGCGGCCAGCGCCACCTCGTCCACCAGGCTCCAAATATTCACCTGAACCGTAGCTGTCTCGCTCTCGCTGTCATCGTCGCTGTGGTCATCCTCCGCATAGCTGAGCGGCCAGAGAGAGATATGCGTATCTGTTATATCCGGGTCATACCACCCCTCCCGGACCGGAATACCCCGGCCGGAGATCTGCAACAGTGCAATACTGGCTTCATTGATCACATCTAACATATCGGTCTCCTTAATCGCCTAAATACTTGTTTGCGTATGACTGTAGCGTCGTTTCGGCAATGCGACGGTACATGCCCTCGCACTGCTTGTTTGTTTGGTTAATGAATTCTCGGGGGCGCATTTTTGATGTTCCCCATTCAACGAACTTCATATAAAACTGTGGGCTGTTGTCGCTGAGCTTCCAGCCTACCTCTGCGTTTGAGCGGCCGTCTGTGTCTGTCCTTGTGTTTGACACAGGGATCACATCAGCGGCGTGGGCAGGTGAGTACTGCACGAACCTGTGGCCGAGATACCGACCGGTTTTGCTGTGATCCCTCGACCTTGGCACATTCCGCTTCATTGTCCTGTGTGTTTCCAGTTTGGACAGATTGATGATGTGGCGGGTGCATTGGCCCACCACATCTAAAGAGCTTACTTCTTGCAGGTTCTTTAGCAGCTGCTCCATACCTTGGAATTCCATATCGACTATCATAAGGTCACCCCTTATGTGGTACGCTCACACTTGAGCGTAACGCACTCCCGGCTGCCTCTTGAATAGTCGATATGGTAAATCCGATAGCGTGCGCCGGTGGCTACTTCTTCCACAAAGTAGTCCTTGGCATGCCCTCGCATATCTTCCAGGGCCTTGCAGTAACGCAGTTTGAACGCCAGCACCTCATGCAGTTTGGCAGCCATTGCCTGGTACAGTTCCTCGCCGTACAGATCTGTCGGCGTTGCCCACACATTCATATAGTGTGGGGCGCCTGCCTTATCTTCGATCTGTCGGCCGCCGGTGGTGGAAAACACACGCTTGCGAATATTGATTTTAATTTCCATCGCCGGCACCTCCGTAGATCTCGCTGTACAGGAATGTGGAGGCATGACCGCTGAGAAGCTGCACATTGGTGCCGTACTTCTTCCTGTGGTCGTACAGGTCCTTAACGGACATCAGCAGCAACAGATTTTGTCGTGCGGTCGGTGCGGCTGCGTTATAGCCGGGGATCAATTCGCCAAGCGTTGCCGCCGTGGCGTCAATCATCAACTGGATCAGTTCGTCATCGTCCGCATAGTCCACCCGCAGGTAGCTCTTAACCGTGTTCAGTTCCATTGCTTACCTCCGTTCTTTTGCAATCAACTGCAAATTAGCCCGCTGCTGCTTTCAAGAAGCCCTTGGCCATGGCCGCACTGTCTACCACCTGTACATCGAAGCGGTCGCGCACCTTGCAACCCATCGTGTCAGAAGTCCAGTACACGTTGGGGTTGGCCTCAATGGTCATCTTCTCGCGATCAAACAGGGTTACTGCCTCGTGGCCGTCACCCATATAGATGGGTGCGCCCTTGGAAGCGTCTGTCTTAAGGGTCTTGTTTGATAACGGAGTGATCGGATAAGTGCCGAAAAGTAGTTTCCCGGTCTTCTTCATCGGGTCCGGCTGCAAAATGTAGTCGCCATTTTTGTCTTTCAGTCTGTCAAGGAAGTTGAAACCATCCTGATTTGTGATTACCTCCGCGCCTCGTGCGATTTCTGGATCCAATGTGACATTAAATACATCTTTCAGCCCATCCACATCTGCAATGGTGACTGTGTTTTCACCAACTGCTGCGTCAAATGCTGCTAAGATTGCGGCATTTCGTGTCGCAATGCTCTTTTTCGCGCAGTATTCGGTCAGGAAGGACATAATGTTTTCTGCGGTATCACGAAGCAAGTCGAAAGTCAGCTTAATGATACCGCCGCGCTTTTTGATCTTGTATTTGATCGAACGCATTTTGGGTGTGCCAACTTCATCGAATTCTGCTGCTTCGTCGATCTCCGGCCAGGGCGTGTATTCAGCGTCAACCTCGATCACACGCGTGCCTTCGTTAACCGCAGTGGTTTCAATGTTGACATGGTCCTCCAATGCAATATGGCCTCGTTTCAGCTCCTTGATCTCCGTTTGCAGATCGTGCGGTACGGTCAAGCCGCCGTCTTCATCTGAGCCCTCGGACATTACATTCAGGATTTGTTTTTGCTGTTCGGAAAGGTAGTCTTGCGGGACAGTACCCTTATTCTTCAAAGCCTTGAAATTTGCTTTTAAGTACGCCGCTAATGCAGCTCTGCGCTGCTTCGGTGTGACTTCCTGTTGATCAATGACCTGGTGCGGTTCTGTACCTGCACTGGCCTGCTTGGTGTCCATCACATCAGCCAGCAGATCGAATTTCTGCTGCAACTGCTGCAATTCGTCTTTTGCGGTTTGGGCCTCGGTCAGCTTGCCGGCTTCGGCCAGGTCCTGCACTTCCTGCTTCTTTGCGTTAATGCTGTCCAGCAGGGCTCTGAGCTTTTTGTTCATGTGTTTTTCCTCCTAAAAATTTTTTATTTTGTTCCGTAAAGGTATAAATCCGCCAGGATTTTGTCCTTTTTGGCGTCTTTGGCGGTGTCGGCGTTGACACCGGGCGGCAGGCGTGTGTACCTGTCGTAGAATGTGCTTGCGCAGGCCACCATCGGCTCGGCGTTCTCCACTTCGAAGTTGAACACTTCGGCGATATTCTGCGAAGTTAGCCAAGTTTCTGCCGTCATAAGGTTGGCAAGCGCTTCTCTGTCCACTTTATCGGACATTTTTGTGCTGTACAGTTCCAGAATGCAGTCCTTTGCGATGTTCAACTGCTCAATTACCGCCGCAAAGTCAGAAGCATTGCCCCAACAGCCCGTCATCGGGTCGTGGATCATCACTTGCGCCCCGGTGCGAATGACCACCCGGTCGCAGGCACACAGTATGACGGAGGCGATACTGGCGGCAATGCCGTCCACATATCCGACGGTCTCTCCGGCGTGTGCTTTGATGATATTGGCAATGGCGATCCCGGCGAACACTTCGCCGCCGCCGGAGTTGAAGTGAATTTCCACAGGCTTGTGCGGGTCGATCTGGTTGAAGAAGTCAGCGACTTGCTGGGGGCATTTGTCATTGGCATACTCACCGCCATATCCGCTGTAGTCGTACATGCAAATATCGCCGTAGAAGTTCAGCACAGCTCTGTCCGCCTCATCATAGATGGCACAATATCCGACCTTTTCCCGCTGATTGCTCACACGGTTAAAGCGCTCAAAATTCAATACCTTGTTCATACGATCCTCCTTTCCGTCAATCTGTGTTGGCGCCGTACTGGTCGCCAACTCTATCAAGCGGAATATAGGTTCCGTTGACGATGGGGTTGTCTCCGCCCTGTACCGGCGGGTTGTCTTCCAGCTCTCTGCACTCGTTGATGGTGGCAATACCCTTGTCCACCTTTTGCGCGAAGATCTCTGTCTGTGTCTTGCTGTCGGTCCGCAGCAGCACTTTATCGTTGAACTTGTAATAAAATCCAGCTGCCCGCTGTGGATCTGTCAGGCATTTATAGTTCAGTTCCTGCTCAATTTGGGAAATTGGGAACAGCATTGTCTCGGTCAGAAATGCCAACTGCTGTTGTTCGCTGTTTGCATAGCTGCTTTTGGAGTAGTCATTGATCTGCGTGGGCTTGATCCCGAACGCTGCCGCAAGCTGCAAAGCACCGTTCTGTTTCAACTCCAAGAACTGGGCGTCTGACAACTTAAAGTCGATTGGCTCCAGTTTGAAGCCCGGCGGTACCGGGATAATGCGTCCGGCGTTGCTTGCACCTGCACCGAATTCTTCAAACTGCGCAATCATTTTTCTTTTGGCGCCCTCGCTCAACTCGCCTGTGTAATTCAGCACGGCCTTTCCTGTCATACCGTTCTTGAACAGCTTGTTTTGGTATTTCTGTGCAGCAATTTGGCCGTCTACGGTGGACCGCAGCAGTTCCAATACAGACGCCCCTCGGTACCCATCGAATGTAAAGAAGTTTTTGAAGTGCAGCACGGTGTCCGGGTCGAAGATATAGCTGTGCCCGGTATAGCGGTCTTGGTACCAGTAGTACAGCCCACCACCGTCCGTCCCGAAGATACCGGCGTCGTCCACAAGCAGATTGACCTGATTAGATGGCATGATCCACAGACCCTTGGCCTTGACGGAGCCGCCATACTTCTGCCGGGTGAAATCTTGTTGCACCCACACATAGGCGTTGCCATAGTGGTCCAGGTTCGCCGACACGCTGCTCCAAAATGTAGCCGGTGTCATATATGGGTTGGGCCGCTCTGTCAGCAGCACCGCCATATCGTCCTTTTTTGCCGTTTCGATCTTGCCCTCGGACTTTCGGTAAAACTTCAGCGGCATTGACCCCAAAGTCTCTGCCTTTTTCTTCAGGCAAATGTAATAGGTCACATCGTTTTGTGGCCGCTTGCCGGATGTTTGAATGCCCAGAAACTCCATCAGGCTTTCGTCCCCCGGCGAAGTGCTTGGCTGTACAAAGGCGTTTCGCACAGCCGTTGCGTTTTTTCGCAGATTATCAAAAAATGGCATTTGATTTCGCTCCCATCAGTGAAAGATATTCTTCTACCACATCGTCCAAGTTGACTGCCTGCTCCTCCTGCATTGCCATTAGCCAGGCGTCGATCAGCGCGTCTACCGGGTCGATACGGTCCGTCTTGACTTCCTTGTCGATCTTGACCTCCCCATAGGAATTGCCCACCGTCTTGGCTGACAGCATGGAGCGGGTCAAAAGTGCGTCGTCGCCGTTATACTCCACATGCCCTGCCTTGATCTCCAACCGTAGGTCCTCCGTAGGGGTTGACAGCACCCGGTGCGTTTGCGTTACGGACAGGCAGGGGGCGATCTCCTCCAGGTCTGCCAGAAATGCAGAAGCGTTATGTGGATCGTAACAGATGACCTGTAGATCCAAGTTATAGTCTGTAATCAGCTGTTTTAGGTAATTGAGAATGTATCGGTAGTCTGTTTTTACACCGCCCATGGTCTCCGTTACCGTAATCAGACCCTGCCGCACCCACACATCGTATGGGGCGTCGTCCGACTGTATATGTTCTTCCAGCCGCCTGGACGGCATGAAGCTGTGACTGAAAACAAAGTACCGTTTTTCGCCGTCCACATAGTAGGGGACAACGATACTTAGACTGGTCAGATCGCCGCCGGAGGACAGGTCCAAACCGGCGTAAGCCTTGGAACCGATAAAGTCCTTTAAGGTTCGGTTTGACGCACCTGCCGTCCATTCTTCGGCGTTGTCGATGTAGTTGTTGCCCGCTGCTTGGATCCAGCAGTTCAGCTGCTTTACAACGAAGTCACGGAGGGTGTCTCCGCCCTCCCGCCGGGCCTCGTTGGCTGTGGCGATCATGTTACCCAGCAGATCCGGCCTGTCTCGCAGCAGGGGATTTGACTTTAGCCAGTTGGTCGGTTCAAAATAGTCGTCTCCCTGGTCCATTTCTGCAATGAAAACGAATCGTGTTGGATTATCGAAAGTGCCGTCCAAGATACTGCAACAGGTCTCGTACATCTTGTGGCAAGGATATTTGAGATTGAACCCGGCAGTGGTAATAACGCTGATCAGGCAGGATTGCATAAACTTTGTGCCGCCCTCCAGCAGCTTATAGACCTGGTTGTTTTTATGAGCGTGGTATTCGTCCACGATCCCCAGGTACGGCCGGAAACCGTCTATCCGCTTGGTGTCACCGGACAGAGCGCGTATGCGGCTGCCGGTCAGCTTACAGTCAATGGTTGAGTTGTGTTCGTGCACATTGAACAGTGCCTCCAGGTCGTGGTCGCTGCGGATGAACTTCACCACTTCGTTGAATACGATCTTGGCCTGGTCTGTCTTGGTGGCTGCACAGTAAACCTGCGCATATTTGTATTTTGTAAAATTGCCGTAGAATGTGGCAAGGATCCCATTGAGTATGCTTTTGCCTTGCTGCCGTGCCAGTTGGATGTATGAAGTCCGGTACCGGCGGTGGTTGCCGTCTTTTGTTCGCCAACCGTGCAGGCTTCCAAGGATAAACGCCTGGAAGTCAGCGCAGACGAACGGCGTCTCTTCGTCACCCTCGGCAATGGTCAGCTTCTCGGCAAAGTTGATCAGGATTTGCGCTTGGCGCGGATCGAAGTAATAGGCGAATGGCGCCAGGTCGCTTCTTTCCAGGTCATCTAAGTGGCGTTGGCAGGCTTGGATTTCTCTTTTCCCGACACCTGCCACTTGCCCGCTGCACACCCGCTTTGCGTAGTCTGTTGTGCGATCAGTCAGCAACATCATCACTGACCAAAAACTTGTTGATCGGCTGCTCTTTTTTCTTTGGCGCCACCAGGCCGAAGCGGGCACTCATTGTTAGGCCGAAGTCGGCTGCGCCCTGCCGGCATTGCTGCCATAATCGGCTGCGGGCAATTTGCAAATTCTCGTATGTAGAGTTGTATGCCAGCGTAACGGTGCCGTCCGGTCGTTCAATTTCTTTCATCATCTGTGTTTTCGTCAGTTGTTTGGTGATTTCCAAGAAGTCCCGCTCTACAACGACCAGCCGAAACAACGCCTGGCTGTCCAGATTGCTGACGGTATTCTCACCAAGCCGTAGAAGCTCAGTTACAATCTCATCAAAACGCTGCTTATACTTCCTTGGTGCGCCTTTTGGGTACTCAATATGGTCCGCCGGAGCGACCAGTTCCGCTTGCTTGCGCTCTTCGATCTCAGCCTTAGTCAAGTGCTTCTTGCCCTTGGCTATAATGGCGTCTGTTGACTGCCTTTTTCCTGCCATTCCGGTCGCTCCTTTCCGTAATACTTCAAAAATAATCTATCTGTCAGGTCTGTAAGCCTTTGAGCCTCCGTGGGGAGTTTTCTCCGTAAGAAAGAGTGGGCGCGACTATCCTCGGGGTGCCCCAAACTTCCCTTGCACCCCCCTCTGCTCCGCCTTGAACCGCTCCAGCAGCCGCCGCAAAAGCTGCTGCGTTTGCTTTTTTTCAGCAATAGAAGAGTCGTACAACGCCTCAATCTTGTTGTGGTTGGCGTTGGTGAGAGGAAAAAGGTTGCGCTGATCGCAGCGCTTACTCCAGTCCTCGCTCAATGGCACGATATGGTGGACCATCTCGGCGTATTGGATCACGCCATCCACATATAGCGCATACAGATCCAGTCCTCCGGCGTGTTGCAAGCGGAGCGCTCTTGCTTTGCGCCATTCGGCGCTTGTGTAGAACGCATACGCTCTCTTGTCTCTCCGGGTTGCGTTGTACTCCTTGTGACGGTCTGCCGCGTGCTGTGCACACTCCGGACACATCTCCAGCGCCTGCGGAATGATCTTGCCGCAACGGCACATTTTAAGCAGTGCCATTCCAATGCCCTCCCTTACATTTCATTGTAGTGAATAGTTTTGCTGTGCACCATACAAGAAAAAAACACGAAAAATACAAGAAAAAAACAAAGAAAAAAGAGGGTGGATACCCACCCCCCTAAGGTTTAGCGCAACGCCTGCACCCCATATAGATACACGGCCAGCCTCTTGTTAATTTGGTTAATCCAGTTGTGCGGGGTGTTCTCGTGTGTTTCCATTTGCTCGGCGATCTGCTCGTAAGTCTTTCCAGCGATGTACTTAAGGCGGAACGCCACCATCTTCTGATCTTCGCCGACCGCCGCATAGTCCTGCGCGATCTGTTCCAGCGCTGCGTCTATCTGGCCGAGCAGGCGGCGCGTGTCCTCTTGACCCTCCTGGTCCTCCGGCTGCACTTGTGAGCCTACATACGCCTGCATGGCTCTGTAGTTGGCCATCAGTGCTTTGGTTTTCTTGACCGCTTCGTTTTTCTTTTTGTGCGCCATTTTTCTCTCCTTTCGCCCAGCGTCTGCTTAGCCGTGATGACCAGCAGACACAGCGCAAACAGTATTGCCCCTGCCACCACTGCCGTGGCGGCTAACAGCAGCAAGTGGATCAGTAGGCGAAACAGTAGCACATTAGCCATAGCCAGGTACTCAGCCATTCCGGTCACCGTCCTTGATCTGTTTGGCTTTGCCCACCGTGATCAGCAGTGCCGGTACTGTGCCACCGAAAACGAATTTGAAGCCTTTGATCTGGTGGCGCCACATCGCTGCGCCCCGCATTTGGACAACACCGAGCTGAACTTCTGCTCCCGGATCAAACTGGGCAAGGTAGCCTTGCAGGTCTGCCACCTTGAGCGTTTCTGTTCTTTTCTTATTCCACAGGTGCTTTCTAATCGTTTTCATGCTTGTCGCTCCTCATCGTATGCTATTTCCGTACAGTACCTTGCCAGTTCATCATGAAGCGACTGTGGAATTTGCGTTGACAGTTCTATGATCTGTGTTTTTGGCTTACATGAAGAACGGAGCGCGTCCGTGTCCACCGGCTCCGGTGCTTCGCTTAATTCGCTCTGTGCCTGGCCAAGATCGAAGGTCAGCTGTTCCGTCTGCTTCTTGTAGCGTTCCACCTCAGCCTTTAACTCCCTGACCGTGGCGCTCTCCAGGTCCACATCGGCCGCGAACTCTTCCCGCTCATAACTGCTGATTTGAGAGATCAGCTCCAGCTTGGTGATCCCCAGGTCGGCGTGGTCGGCCATATATTTCTGACCCAGCTTTTCATAGGCTGAAATGTAGGAATAGGCTTGCCGCTGTTTAATGCCGCATGCCTGCTCGGCGTACTCCTCGAATGTGTCAAAGCCCAGCTCCGTGTATAGGCCCTCATCCCGCATAGTCTTAAGATCGTGGCACACATCTACCAGTGCTCTGGCCATTACCTGGCCGTTGGCCAGGATCCGGGCGTGGGTGTCGTAGGCTTTCTGTGTGGTGGGCGTTACTTCTTGCATTGTAGTGATTTGGTTATCCATAAGTCCTCCTTAACTGACTGCTTTCGTTTTTCTGTTCGACTTTAGGTAGGCAAGCCATGCTTGCATAAACTCCTGCACATCCGGCGGTGCAGGTCGGTTGTGATCGGCTCTGCACTGAACAACAGTGCCGTCCTTGAATTCTACGGTCACATAGGACTGATCCGGGGCCGACTGCTTTCGGACGAAAAGTATATCCGTCTTTCTGTCCAGGTACGGATTTGTATAGCAGGAGTACACGCAGTTGTGCTGGGCGCAGCCCTCTTTTAGCAGATCCTCCGGCCCCTCGGCCGGCCGAATGAACAGCCCGCTGCTGGCGTATGTATATTTTCGTTTCAGTTTTGGCAGATCCTTAGCTAACTTCTTTGCCCGTTCGGCTTGCTCTTTTGCTTTTTTTTCGTTGGCTCGGCGTGTCAATTCTTCGGAATACTGCCGGTGCAGATCTCGCAGGTTCTGCGGTACGGCTACCTCTTTACGGTTAACATCCAGGCCCAACCGCCTGCACTGATCCAGATAGTCGCTGTAATCTGAGAGCACATTTGTTGGCGTTCCATATCCCGCTGCCTGCCGGTTTACCCAGTTTATTGCTTTTTGCGGAGATAGGTTCTGCCGCAAAACATCAAGCGCCTTGTAGCATCTTTGCTGGCTCCATGTGTATTGGAAAGCAAGAAAAAAGAGAATATTTTTATCTGACATTTTACAGCCGTATTTTTTCAGCGCCGCTGTTGCTCTGAGTGTTGAACAGCAAATCTTGTATTTTGCTTTTATCATGCGGTACTCCTGTTTTGTCAGTCGCATTGCCTTGTAAGGCACCACTTGCTTGTAGTCCATACCGGTTGTGCAGTTCCACTCCACCTGTTCGGCTACCAAGTCGCTGTTGCCCTCTTTGATCAGGCGCTCTGTCAGCACCGGATGGCGGCTGTATTGATACAGTAACCCAAGCAGGTTGACCGGGTAGTTGGCTATAGCGCTACGGTGCAGTTGCTGCGCACATTCGTGGTATGTCTCCCATGGCAGATAGCGTAGGTTGCTTTTTTCCAGCGCCTCTTCAAAGCCAAGCAGCTTTGCTCCCTCTCCCTCTGTACATTTCCAGCTGTTGCGATCCAGCTTAACCGGCTCCACCGTGCATGGCAGTCGGCGTGTTGGCTTTTGCTTTACGCTTATGTACATCCCTCCACCGTATGTTTGTTCGGCTACAAAGTGCTGGCCGAGATTGAAGTATGCAGCGTACAGCAGTGTGCCCCTTTCCGGCGCGGCTTTATAGTTGCGCGTATAATCCTCATACACTCGAACGAAAGAAAGCAATATGCCGCCGTTCCGTGTTCGCTGTGTTACCGCCACCACTGCCGTGTTTATCAACTGACTACGGCCACGCCCGGCGTCTTTGACTTGAACTTCGTGCCCGCAGACCGGGCAGCATACGGTGTCGTTATGCCGTGCAGAGCGGCAGGCTGCGTGCTTGTCCGTCCATAGTCGCATGTTCTCAATGTCGATCTGCACATCCTTGCCGCAAGCGGTACAATAGCCATACCTGTGACCGCATTCTTTGTGTTTGAAAAAGTACTGCTCATTGACGAATACCTCTTCGTGGGCAAACTTGTTGATCTTTTTCTCCGGCAGTTTCGGGCGGCCGTTCCAAATCTTCCGAGCCTGTTCCTGCGTAAGCGTGTTCAGTTTTTTTCCCATATCGACACCTCACAGCAGATCCAGCAGGTCGATGATCTCCGCCTTGGTCTCTTCGTCAGTAAAGCCGTAATAGCCCGCTGCCCATTCGTACACGGTGTCGTCCGGCACGGCTGCGCAGTTGCCCGCTGCTTGTTTCCGCGCGTTGCTTGTGATGTGATCCCAGCAGCCTTTCAGGCTCTTGCCCTCAGCCAGTACCTTGTCGGCGTTGCTGTCATTCACCAGGCAGTGGTCGATGATGTGTGAGCAAAGCAGGCGCACTGTGGCGCTTCCCATCTTCTCCGCCTCCTGGTCGATCTTATCAATGGCTTTTTGGATTTTCTCGGTCATTTCAGCGTTACCTCCTGAACATCAATTAGCGCAGATTCTAAGTTTGCCAAATCGTGCAGGTGCCTTTGTATTTGATATTGTAAAAAACTCTCGTACGAGCAAATACCGCAGGGAATACCTGCCATGATCTCCTTGGCGTTATATCCTGCCCTTGCAAAGCTCGCCATATTAGCAGCGGCCTCTGAAGCGGAGAGCACCGTTTCGGCACCCAGTTGGATGGCTTGCTTGTACAGCTTCTCAAATTCGTCATCGGTCGCACCGGCGATCACCTTAACGCTGGACATCTCGCTGTCGAAGTCCAAAGCGGTCTTGACGGAAGCAACGCCCACACCTGTGCACATTGTTTTTTTTCTTTCAATCTTCATTATTGCGCTCCTCAAAGGCCATACCGGCCACCGTTCCCAGGTTGATCAGATCCCGACATACAGCTTCTGCTTTGGACAGATCCATTGTTCTGATCACGCCCTGCACGATCAGGCCGGATTTAACGACCACCAGGTCCCCGCGCCGGTACAGATCGTACCCCTCTTCTTCCTTTTCGATAGGTTGTAACGCTCTGCGGTTAATGAACGCCATACTCGCACCTACGACCAGCGGTTGCCATACAGCGCCTGCGGCTACAATGCAGGTGTCCAACGGTTCTGCATATTCTTCGTCGACACATTGATCTGCCAATGGTAGGTCTGTCTTTGGCATTCTGCTCATTATTACGCTGTCGTCCTCTGCCAGGTCGGCAACGATCCGCAGCGTTTCCGGGGTGTATTCCGGGTGGCCGTAAAGGATGTACCCGCAGCTGCCGTTGCTGAGCATTTGCTCACCGGCTGGCAGGTCATATAGCAAATAGGTCTTGCTTCGCTTGCATATAGATAACATTTTTTTGAAGTTCATCTGTCTGTCTCCTTTACGCTTATGCCGTGAATGTACAGCATGAGTTTTCGTTTGATAATATATTCCTTTGTTTTGGTGCCCTTTGTGTCCTCTACCACCTGTTTCCATGTTCCGTCCGGCTGGCAGACCTCATATACAAAGTCAGCTTTATAGATCACCGGGCGCTCTTTTCGGTATTCGCCGACCCCTGCCGGGATCAACTCATAAGGGACCTGCTCCCGCAGGTTGCGCACCAGTCCGTGCCGTTCCAACAGTTGCAGCTCCTTTGCCCGCTTGCACTCGCTTTGGCTGTCGTAGGTGCGACCATCTGTTTGTGCTTTTACCGCGTGATATTTGTTTTCGCCTTTTGCCCGCTGCCGGAGATACTCCTGGTACTGGGCAGCAGTCCAGTGTTCTTGGGTACCCATCAGCCCGCTGCCTGCTCCGCAGGAGCGTAAGCCATACGGATGAACTGGTGCTCCACTGCACCAATGCGCTGTTGCTCCTGCTCCATGCACTTTTGCATATACTTACTGGCCAGAACCGTCTCCTCAAACTCCCGACGCAGATCATCGGTCATACCGTACTGGCCCAGGCCTTTGGCACTCTTAAAGGCGTCCCACTTTGGCCGGATCAGCGGGTGGTTGATGTTCAGCTTAAAGCCGTAGGCGTTGTGCGGTGCCAAGATCAGCTGTGTTTGGCGTTCTTGCTCCAGATTGCGCACTTTTTCCCGCATTTGTTCCCATTGCTGTATGTATGTCACTTTGTCCTCCTAACACAGGTACCTATGGTTCTTTGCCCGAATAGGGCAGAGCACATAGGATTGATATTTGAAGCCTGTTACTTCGTCCTCCCAGTTGTTCAGCGTGTCCTTGACCACATAGTAGCCCTTGGGTGCTCTTGGTTCGTCTGCCCAGTGGTCGCTATAGATGATCTGGTATTCCGGTTCAGGTACCACCAGGTTACGGCTACGGCTAAAACACACTCTGGACTTGGCCGTTGTGTACTTGCCCTCGTGCCCTTGCTTGATATGCGTCTCCTCGCGTAGGTACCCACCGTAGGTGTGGTGGTCTCGATCGTCTATTGGCACGAATTCCACCCGACCGTATGGCCACCTGGGCAGCTTGGTCAAATCAACACCTGACAATGCCATGTGAATGTGTGGGTTCTTGTCCGGGGTCTCAATGGCTCTCATCCACTTGAATTCAACACCGGCCTTTTTGTAGGCATATCTCAGTTTGGCCATATAGGCGGCCCACAGTTTCTTGATTTTCTGTATGTCTTTGGGCCTGTCCGCCTTGCGGAATGTAAATGTGGCAGTTAGATCGCCGGGTCCGAAATTCGCATTGAAGATCATCTCTTGTTGTAGGCACGCTTGGCGATTGTTGACTGCCGCCTGGGCCTCGCTTGTCTTGCCGTAATTACTGCCCCTGGTGCATTTATGCTTGCTGCCGTAGCGGGAGGAGTAATGCCGCTGAATGTATATGCACTTACCTGCGTGGGTGGTCTTTTGCACCCATGGCATTTTGTTTTGCTCCTTTCTGACGGATCGGCACACTATGGAAATGCTGGAAAACGCTGATCGGTTCCCGGATGGAAAAGCAAGTTTCCCACCGGTTCACCGGCGTGTTCCACATTCCCACAGTGCACAGTTCCTCATTATGCGGCGCGGGTGCACACCCTGTTGCCGCCGGTCTCCTGCCTGCGCCTGAACCCGCTGAAGAATGCCGAGCGATATATATTTTTGCCGTTTGCGTTTTGCGCCTAAAAATAATACTTTGAACAAGGAGCAAAAAAGGAGCACAGACCCCTTTTTTTATCCTTGCCGCACGGCTTGTCCTTGACTTCTCTGCAGTCCTTATATATAATGTAATAGCGCAGGCGTTTTACTTTTTTTCGCCGCCTGTGTTCAAGTCGACTGGTCCATCAGTCGGCTTTTTCTTTTTGCCCGCCGCTTTGTTCGTCGTCATACTCCAGCGGCAGCATAATGGCGGTCACTTTCGGCAGTTCCATCAGAGCCTTGGTTTTCCGTTCTGCGATGACTTCCAGCGCCTCGTAGTTGCCGTCACCCCGCACATACACGGTGTCGCCGGCTCTAACGGTATTCCACGGCGCCCGCAGAACGATGTGGTCCTCATCCAGCTTAGCAATCACCAAATCAATGTAATCTTCCATTTTCATCATCCTTTCCCAGTTTGACGGCGTGCAGATACGCCAGTTCAAAATCTGTCAGCGGCGCTACCAGCACCACCTTGTGGTTCTCGTCCTCGATCACCAGCCGCTTATCCTGCTGCGGCTCGTCCTCGTCCTTTGGCAGAACGAACACTGCCAGTGCGATCAGCCCACATCCGGCACCGCTTACAGCCACAGACACCCACCAATAGGGGTTGTCCGCCACCAGGCAGCAGCCAAACAGCACCAGCAGAAAGCCCACTGCCACCAAAACAAGGCATGCCTTCTCTCGTTTTGTCATTGTTATACTCCTCAGTGTTCAACCGCTTCTTGACGATTGATGAAAAAATGAATACCGTGTGAACACTCATTCCAACGGTCATCGTCAAACGCATCCGGATATACTAATTCTCCAACCTTGTAAACGATATTCGGCGAGTAACAAGTGTTCGTTACACTATTCGTTTTGACCGGCTCGCCTGATAATGTTGTAAGCGACACAACCTTGGCATAACTTGCCCTGCATTTCCGTGTGGTCGCAGAACAGCGCTTGGCGTTGGTCGGTATAAGAAGCTCAACTATATATTCACCGATCTTTTTAAATCCGACAAACTCTCCGCGTTCCGGACATGCAAGTGGTATGAAGGGGATATTCTTGGCTCCACACAGGTCGGCTCCATACAGGTTGGCTCCACGCAGGTCGGCTCCATACAGGTTGGCTCCACACAGGTCGGCTCCATACAGGTTGGCTCCACGCAGGTTGGCTCCACGCAGGTTGGCTCTCTCGCCTCCGTACTCGTTGTTCAACCACTTACGGTGGCGCTCCAGTATCTCTTTCAACTTCTCATTATCCATTGTTATTCTCCTTTGCAGTTGACTGCAATTTAGTATTTTCCGGCGTTGTATGCGTGGAACGCCGGGGCGAACACAGCCAGCTTGGTGCCGTTCTCTCCAAGCTGAATGAGAGGAAAGCCCGGACGGTGCATATACTGCCTGGCAGTCGGAATGCTGCAATTCAGGTATGCCGCCACATCTTCCGGACCAAGATACAGTTTTGTACCCTTGACCTTGACCTCTTCCTCTACAGCTTCGGCGGTGCGGATCAGGTCAATATAGCTTTGCAAGCGCTCCATACGCTGCTGCACGGCGGCGTCGAAGTCGTCCATTGCCAAGGGGCTGTCCTTGTTGATGGGTACTTTCATTGCTATTCTCCTTTCTTGATTAGGCCAGCCCTTTGGGCAAGCGGCAGAGCCGCAAGCTGCCCGCTGCACGGCAAAAGTGCCGTTTGCGATAAATGTGATGTTGGGTGGGGCGGGCACCGGAAGCAGGAACACAAGGGGCAAATTTGACAAAAAAGAAAAGAAGAAAGAGAAGAAATGAAAAAAGGTCCCGCTGCCTGCTTAGTTCTGCCGCCGCCCAAAAGGCTGGCCGTATATTTAGTTGTTGCGCTCTGCGATGATCTCGTTGATTGCGCCGAGGATCCGCTCTTTTGCCTGTGGCGGTTTGCGCTTGCCGGTTAAAATCATCGAGATATAGTCAGTTGTACATCCCATTTTGCTTGCCACGGCTTTTTGGGTTATTTTGTTGATGTGCATTGTGCCGACTGCTTCCGCAATCCAACTGTCCATTTTTTTACTCCTTTCTGCCGTTTCGTTCTAAAAAACGAACATTTTTTGAATTTATAGTTGTATTTTCCGAACTGTTGTGCTATTATGAATGTGCAAATCAACAGCACATTGGACTGACAAGAGGTAGCGCTCTCATAGTCCGGCTTGTTTCGTGTTCGGTAAACCTAACTACAAGTGCAATTATAATTCGGCAATACGAATTTGTCAACACTAAAAGTTAGGTTTTATGAACTTTTGTAAATTTTGCACAAAAACAGAGGTGTAAAACTATGACTTTTTACGATAGATACCAACAGCTTTGTGTGGAAGCTGGTTCTTCGGCGACTGGTGTTGCCGTTTCAGTTGGTATATCCCGTGCCTCTGTCAGCGACTGGAAAAACAAAGGGGCTGTGCCATCTGCTTCCAGCTTAAAAAAGATCGCTGACTACTTTGGTGTCTCTACTGACTACCTTTTGGGGAAAACGGACATAAAAAATCCCCCGGACCAACAAAGTCCGGAGGAAATCGCCAAAGTGGCACTATTTGGTGGTGACGGAGAGGTTACCGACGAGATGTGGCAGGAAGTTAAAGGATTTGTGGCATTTATAAAGGATAAGAGAAAGAGAGAGAATGGAAACAACTGAGTCCCTGTTCGATGAGATCGAGCGCAATAATATTGAGGTGTATCTGGGCAGTATGCCCGCTGCCAAGTCTGCGTCGGCCAATATCGGCGATGATTATTACATAGCATTGGACGAGCAGAGCCTGGAGAGCACCGCAGAGGCCCGCTGCCGCCTTGCCCACGAAGCCGGGCACTGCATAACCGGGTCGTTCTACAACCTATATGCCCCGCTTGACCGGCGCAGTAAGCACGAACGCCGGGCAGATAAGTGGGCGGTAAAAAAGTTGATCCCCAAGGCCGAGTTGGAGGTGCAGCTGCGACAGGGCCTGGAGCCTTACGAGTTGGCTGAGTATTTCAATGTGACGGAAGAATTCATCCATAAGGCGTTGGAATTCTACTTTGAATGTGGAATGTCATAATCCACGGCGTGCCGTGATTATAGATGTAATTACTTAATAGGAGGAAAAAAAGAAATGGGTCTGTTTACATCAGCAGAAGAAAAGGAGAGAAAGAAACAAGAGGCTGCCAAGGCTAAGCGTGACGAATTCATCGAAAAGTACCACCTGGAGGAGTACGCCGACGATATTCCAGAACACGAACTCAACAGGATCATAGAGACCTTTAAGGGGAATGCGGCCATTACTGTTGGCAGCGTGCTGTCCGATAACTACGGTCCGTTATTGCTGAATATCAACTCTATGCAGGAAGCAATTTTCAATCAGAATTGGATCGTCATTAAGCTTCTTGCAAATATCAATCGCAACCTGGAGGGCAAAGCGTGAAAAAATCATACAAGATTTTACTGTATGCGCTGCCGCCGTTGGTTGTAGCAACACTGCTCTCCTGTGCAGCTTTTCCGCCGTTCCTGGTTGTGTCTGTTGCATTGTTGGTGATTTATTACATCATCCTTACCAAGGTGCTAAAACTGATCCCCGCAGATGAGCAGGAAAACGCCCGGCACGAGCAACAGGGTACATACTATATGCCGCCTACAGTGCAGCAGCCCGCTGCACCACAGCCAGTACAACAGGCAGTTGTTCCACCTGTCCCTCCGGTCGCAGAGCCACCCGCCGCACAACGACCGGAAGCGGACACAGAAAAGTGCGTTGCCGAACAGCCCGCTGCTGTTCCGCCTGAGCCGATGGCGAAAGCGGAGTCTATACCGCCCGCTGCCCAAAAAGAGGTGGAGCCTGTGGCGCAGTGGGTTAACCCCAGGTATGCTGACGAGGCAGAACACACGGAACCCGAACTGGAAAATATACCGAACATATCCGTGCATATTGATACGGAGCCTGTTACAGTTACACTACCGGTCGTCGAGATGACCGACCCGGAGCCTGACTCGGCAGACGATGACGACGAGCCGGAAGAAAAAGGTTTTTATCGGCGCGGCTCCCGGCTGCGAAAGTTTCCGGAGGAGTTTGTAGTCATTGACTTTGAGACCACCGGCTTTTCTCCTATTCAAAATGAGATCATAGAGGTCGGCATGTTAAAGGTGTGCGGCACTGATGTGGTGGACAGCTATCAGCAACTTGTTCGACCCAAAAAACCGGTATCCGGTCGGATTACCAAGCTTACCGGGATCACCAACGAAATGCTGGAGGAAGCGCCCGCTGCTGCCGATATAATGCCTGATGTGCTGGACTTCATCGGTGATCTGCCTCTTGTGGGTCACAATGTGTCCTTTGATGTGGGCTTCCTTGTGCGCAACGCTAATCTATACTGCGATGGGGACACGGCTTTTCCCTCATTCGACACAATGCAATGCGCCAAGCGGGAGTTACCGTTCCTGCCCGATTATAAGCTGGGTACGGTTGCCAACTACTTTGATTGCCAGGACGAGACTGCCCACAGAGCGCTGGCCGACTGCCACTCAACACTGGGCTGCTTTATTGGCCTTATGAACTATAATGAATAAATAAAAAAAGCTCCCCCCTGTTGGCGCAGGGGAGAGCCGATAAGCAGGAGATGTGCGTGCACATAACCCACCCAACACTGGTTATTGTAGCACAGCCCTGCTGAAAAATCAAGCAGGGCATTTTTGCGCCCTTTTTTAGGTGCTGCCCGCTGCTATATGCAAAGGAGAAGTGTGTACAATGCCAAGAAAAAGAGGGAATGGTGACGGAACCATCTATAAGATGGAAAGCAAAGGTCTATGGGCTGCCCAGCTGACTATAGGCGTGGACGCCAACGGCAAGCCGAAAAGAAAGACGATATACGGTAAGCGGCAGGCAGATGTGCGGGCAAAGCTGGACGCTCTAAAGAATGAACTTGCCACCGGCTCTGTAATTGAACCGGACAAGATCACCGTCGCACAGTATATCTTATCACTTATCGAGACAGACCGGGCACTAAACCAAATAGGGGACAACACCTACCTGCGTAAACTGGCCAGTTATAAGCGGATCGCCGCCAGCTCCATAGGCGACCGCCCGCTGCAATCCGTGCGGCCACCACAGGTGACCCAATACCTCATAGAGATCACCAGCTGTTCCAATTCAGTAATCGCCAAGGACTACGCCCTGCTGGCCCGCTGCTTCCGCACAGCCCTTGACAATGACCTGATCCGTAAGGATCCTATGCGCGGAATGAAAAAGCCAAAGAGCAACAAGGCTACCCGCAAGGTGCGTGCGTTGACTGTAGAGGAGCAGACCAGGTTTGTGCAAGTCATGAATGACCAAGAGCGTGGCTGCCGATACCGGGAGCAGATGATGTTAATGCTCAGCACAGGAATGCGTATGGGCGAGATCAACGCCTTGGATGTGCACGATGTCAACCTGACATTCCGCACCGTGAATGTGCGGCGCACGGTGACCAAGGATCAGACGGACCACGCTGCTATAGGCACAAAAACCAAGACCTATGCCGGGCAGCGGCTTTTGAGCCTGACGGACGCCCCATACCGTATTCTGTCCGAATATATGGAACAGTGGCAGCCCAACCGCTTGGATCTGCTGTTCTACGACTTCAAAGGGCACAAGGTGCTGACCACCAGCCAGGTCAACTTACAATTTCAGCGTATCTTAAAAAAATACAATGTGCTGGATCCTGTCGTGCCCGGTGTGGTGACCCTCCACAGCCTACGGCATACATACGCCACCCGCTGCATTGAGAGCGGTATGCCTGTTAAGGTGCTCCAGAAGCGCCTTGGTCACGCCAATATCGAAACCACGCTAAACACCTACTGCGATGTGTTCTCCGATTACGAGAATAAGTACACCGAGGCGGCAGACGCCTATATGCAACAGCTTACCCCAAATGCTCCACAGAAAAGTGCTGCACAGATATAAATAAGAAAAGATAAGTGCCCCTTGTAGGCACTTATCTTTTTATGTATAAACGATAAAATAAAAAAATATTTCAGAAAATGTCAAAAAATACTTGACATACTGCAAGCAGTATGGTATAATTAAGTCAATGAAAGGGGGTGAGAATATGAAGCCAAACAAAAAGCCTACCGCATTTGAGATTGTACAGCTTGTTATTGAGGCGGCCACTGCAATCGCAGCCCTAATAACGGCAATCAAATGGTGGTAGGCACCAAAGAGGGGCGAAAGCCCCTCCCCCTTGCGGGGATCGGCATATTCATTATATCGTAAAGAAAGGAGTTTTTCAAGTGGAAAAGAATAGTTTTTGGATGACCATTTTGTGCGTGCTTTTGGTGGTGTCTGTCAGTGCCGGAATGAGTATTCCGCTGCGGGTGGCCATTGGCGGCTGTGCGCTTGTGATCTTGTGCAATGTGATCCGTAAAGTATGGAGGCTGTGTCATGAGTGAAGCGAAAAGAAAGACCAAAACATCCACCCAGGTGAAAGCAAGATATAACCAAAAGGTGTATGATACTATTTCCGTGCGTGTCCCCAAGGAAATGGCTTCCGCTTTTCGTGAGAAATGCGCTGCTGATGGCATTGCACAGGCACAGATTATCAAGCAGGCGATTGAGCAGTTCTTGCAGCAGTAACGGCGTTGCAGTACTGTTGCAGTACAGAATGGCAGAAAGCCCGCTGCTAAGCCAAATTTTACGCCTATAATCTTGTCACCTCGACCAAAAGGAAGCAGGACATTCTTTAGAATGTCCTGCTTCCTTTTTTATTTATTTACAAGATTTGAACTTGCGACACGAGGCTCCAAATGCGTAGCATTTGGCAGAAACAGTCCGGGGGACTGTTTCGCAGCGAGTGCCTTATATCTCTGTGCTCGATTACGCATTTCTGCCGGTGGAGCAGCACGTTTTCTCCGGCGTTGCAGTACTTATTGCAGTACTTGGTCATGCGAGGTATAGAAAAAGCCGGGCAGTTTAGCAACTGTCCGACTGTATTTGATTGTTTTTTTGTAAAAAGATCTTGACATTATGCACAAGGCGTATTGTAATAACATATGGAGAGAAAATCATGTGTCCAATGCGAAAGATGTTATTGAGATATTGATTGGCCTGTGGGCCAACATTATCGCAACTGCTTCTTTCATCGTAGCTGTGAAAAAGCAAAAAAATACCGACACCGAAAATCCACACAACAAAAAACGGTAACGGTAGCTAAGGTCGGAGGGCGGCAGACAGCGCGCCGCCGCAAATAGAATGGGGAGGATCATATGGCAATTGTAAACGATGCAGGTCAGCAGGTGTTTTATGCATGTGCGGATCTGATTGCAAATGTGCGCAAGGATATTGCGCATGTGCGCAGAACGAAGAAGGTAAGCGTAGCTTGCAGGGTCAAGGCTGGCGTCAAAATCGTGTTTGACTACGCCCTTGATAAGGACGAGGAAAAGCGCATTCAACTGGCAGACGACGAATGGATGGAAGCAATGACCTTGGGGCAACTCCTTGCTTATGCGATCCGTCAAAACCGTTTGACTGTGTCTCCTGGTTCTTTTGATAGCGTCAGTGAACTATTTGACGCCAGCGGTATGCCGATGAGTAGTTTTGGCAGTTTCTTTGGCGTGCCGCCGCGCACTATGCAGGCTTGGATTTATGGTGATAATCCTTGTCCGCAGTATGTCATTGATCTAATGGCTTATAAACTGGAACACGAAAACAAAATCTAATAGCAAAGACCTGGCAGGCGCGTTTGAACTGCCCCGGATTGTGCAGACAGTACAAAAACAGCCTAATTGGCAGGAGAATTAAATTTTAAGCAACGAACTGATTTCGCTTTTTAAGCGGAGTCCGTTTTGTTTTCGTTTGAATACGGTAATGTTGTAGAAATTGATGTATTCGGATATGATGAGGTCGTGAAATGGGCAAAAATAAAAGCCTACCACATTTGAGATTGTACAGCTTGTTATTGAGGCGGCCACTGCAATCGCAGCCCTAATAACGGCAATCAAATGGTGGTAGGCACCAAAGAGGGGCGAAAGCCCCTCCCCCTTGCGGGGATCGGCATATTCATTATATCGTAAAGAAAGGAGTTTTTCAAGTGGAAAAGAATAGTTTTTGGATGACCATTTTGTGCGTGCTTTTGGTGGTGTCTGTCAGTGCCGGAATGAGTATTCCGCTGCGGGTGGCCATTGGCGGCTGTGCGCTTGTGATCTTGTGCAATGTGATCCGTAAAGTATGGAGGCTGTGTCATGAGTGAAGCGAAAAGAAAGACCAAAACATCCACCCAGGTGAAAGCAAGATATAACCAAAAGGTGTATGATACTATTTCCGTGCGTGTCCCCAAGGAAATGGCTTCCGCTTTTCGTGAGAAATGCGCTGCTGATGGCATTGCACAGGCACAGATTATCAAGCAGGCGATTGAGCAGTTCTTGCAGCAGTAACGGCGTTGCAGTACTGTTGCAGTACAGAATGGCAAAAAGCCCGCTGCTAAGCCAAATTTTACGCCTATATTCTTGTCACCTCGACCCAAAAGGACGGCTTTTTTAGCCGTCCTTTATTTCTTCATGTTCCCATTTTTGGCTTGGATAAGCCAAATTTCCGCTTGTGTAAAAAATGAGAGAAAATAAAAAACTTTTGGCGTTGCATTACTTATTGCAGTACTTGGTCATGCCAGGTATAAAAAAGCCGGGCAGTTTTGATCTGCTCGGTCAGGCCTGTGGGTTAGGTAGATTGAATTTGTGTCCGGTGCCTTGAAGAAATGCAAAACACCGGACGACGCAATCGAAATCTTAGAAGCGTTTCGCTCCTAAGTAAGAAAAGTAGATGGCGGGTGGCCGCCCGCCATGGGTGTGGGCTGCCCGGGTAGGTGGCTGCCCGAGCCGCAGAAAGGAAAATAACACAAGGAAGTAAAAAATGAAAATAGGAGTACAAAATGTATAATGATAAGCCTATATGCAAGACGGCCACCCGCCTTACAAGCCTACTGTACCACGCTTTGCAGTAAAGTGCAACGAAAATCTGTTCAGGGGCGTTTCACTGTACCAAAAATGACCCTGTGGGCAGTGAAAGTGAAGCTTTTTGTTGACTGCCGGTGCCAGCGGTGGCATAATCGAGAGGAGAGAAGAGCCGTGCAAAATCAAAAGAAATCGAAAAGGAGAAAGACTATGAACAAAAAACACAAAAAAATATATATTGGCACCAGTGCTCGGCGGCAGTTGGTGCTGTGTATGCCGCGGCAGGCAGCGCTGCTGAACTTCACTGCAGACGGACCGTATGAAGCCCAGCTGGTGGGGGAACAGACGGAATTGCCCGAGGAACAGCTGGTGCTGAGTGGCAGCGGTTGGTTGCGTATTTATGATGATAAGGAACTGACTTTCTTGGTCAATGCGGACGAAATCCGGGTGTATGCAGATGGGGACAACATCTGCAAGCTACAATTGTTCGGCGATGCCGGATTTCAGAATATAGTATTTATGTAACAGATGACCCGGAGAATGCAAAACCTTGTGGATCAAATGAAGGCGCAGAAATGAGAACCGTTTCAGCATTTTTGACTTGTTTATCCGGCAGTTTGCAGGTGGCGGCTTTTGCTTTTGCACCGGAAAAGCTGCGCCGGCCGCTGCTCTTGGCTGCTGTGGCTGCGTCCACTGCCAGCTTGGTTCTGACCGTAAAGAACATCAAGACTCGGGTGCGCCAGTGACCGACAATCCCTGCATAAATGGCGTGTTGCCAAAACAGAAAAAAGCCAATCGGGCGTCTTGCTCGATTGGCTTTTTGCTTGCTTATTTTTCCGCTTTAATCAGATCCTTGATTACTTCGCCGGCTAGGATCAGGCCCATCACGGAGGGCACAAAGGCCACACTGCCGGGTGTGCTGCGGCGGCCGGGGTGATCCGGATCCTCCTGTCCGGCACCGGCGGTGGGTATAGGCGGTTCTTCGGAGTAGACCACCTTTAGGTGGTGAATGCCCCGCTTTTTCAGCTCCCGGCGCATGACCCGGGCCAGCGGATCCATTTTCGTTTTAGCCAGGTCCGCCACCTGAAAGCCGGTGGGGTCCAGTTTATTCCCGGCGCCCATGGCGCAGATGATGGGCACGCCGGCGGCGTGGCAGTGGGTCACCAGCGCCAGCTTGGCGCTCATGGTGTCTACTGCGTCCACCACATAATCGTATTGGTTAAAGGGAAAATCCGCCGCCGTTTCCGGCAAAAAGAAGCAGTTGTGCTTGGTGATCTTGGCCGCCGGATTGATGTCTAAGATCCGAGCCTCCATAGCGTCCGTCTTGTACTGCCCCACGGTTTTGGTGGTGGCGATGATCTGGCGGTTGATGTTGGACACGGCCACTGTGTCGCTGTCGATCAGATCCAGGTGCCCCACGCCGGTACGGGCCAGCGCTTCGCACACATAGCCGCCTACGCCGCCAATGCCGAATACCGCCACCCGCGAGGCGGCCAGCCGCTCCAGAGCGCTGCTGCCCAAGAGTAATTCTGTTCTGGAAAATGCCTGTTCCATAGCGAATACCTACCTTTTTAATAGACTTATTATACGGCAAGGGTTCGGCGCTGTCAACCGGCTTGAAAAATAGACAAAATCTTAATATGTTCTATACTGACAAAGTACATTAAAAAGTTCGATGAAATTTTAACAAAAAATATTGCACACTGCGTGCAGGCACGGCCTTTTTTAGTTGCGCCGGGGCAGGGCGGTATGCTATAATAAAGGTATAAAATAGAGGGGGTTCTATATATGAAACGGATTTTTTGCGCACTGCTGGCCGGTGCACTGACCTTGGGCGCCGCCTTGCCGGTGCAGGCAGCGGATAAGGCAGTGCTGCGTGTGGCGGCAGACGCCAAGCAAACCGCCATCTCGGATCATTTGTACGGTGCGTTTATCGAGGACATCAGCTACGCCTGCGACGGGGGCTTGGTGTCCAATTTGGTGAATAACGACAGCTTTGAGTACGCCTCTGCGCCTACCACCGGCTGGGTGGCGGATGGGTTGGAACTGACCACCGAGGGCAACCTGCCTCTAAATAAGAACAATCCCACCTACGCCAAGGTGACGGTGGACGGCAAGGGCAGCCTGACGAACCTGGGCTTTACGGAGATTTATAAATACAAGACGGATAAATATGATAAAAAGAAAGCCAACACGGCGGATATGGGCTTTGTGGCGGACCAGGTGTATGATTTCAGTTGCTATGTGCGCTCCGGCGGCTTTACCGGCACCGCGCAGGTGTATTTGGACTGCGGCGACGGCAAGCAGACGGCGGTGCAGCTGGATTTGAGCAAAACCGGCGGCGCCTGGAACAAGCTGACCGTACCGCTGACCGCCAGTGCCAGCAAGGATGGCGCCTTGGTATTTCAGCTGGAGGGTGAGGGGACTTTGTACCTGGATTTCGTCACCCTGGTGCCCCAGGGCAGCTACGGTTACGGCAGCGACAGCTGGAAATATACCACCCTGCGCAGCGACCTGTTTGCAGCGCTGCAAAATCTGCACCCGCGGTTTATTCGCTTTCCCGGCGGGTGTCTGGCAGAGGGCGGCAGCCTGGATCAGCTGTATAATTGGAAAGATACCATCGGCCCCTTGGAGGAGCGCAAGCAAAGTGAGAACCTGTGGAAGGACGACAACGGACGGGACTATAACAACACCAACGCCATGGGTTACCACGAGTATTTTCAGCTGTGCGCGGATCTGAACGCATTGGCGCTGCCCATTGTGAATGTGGGGCTCAGCTGCCAGCCGCGGGCTGCCTATGATGACCACGCGGCAGCGTATGCCAAACTGAACATGACCGACGCGCAGTGGGAGGCGTATTTGACGGAAAAGGTGGGCCTGGACGAAAAGGATACCGACGCCCGCACGGAATATACGGACAAAATCAAAAAGCTGAACATCAACAGCGCCGCCGACTGGGAGGCGTATTTGGACACCATCGCTCTACGCCCGGGCACGGATGCGTGGGACAATTATGTGCAGGATGTACTGGATCTGATTGAGTACGCCAACGGCGACGCCACCACCAGCTACTGGGGCGCACTGCGGGCGGCCAACGGCCACGCCAAGCCCTTTAATCTGCAATATATCGGTCTGGGAAATGAGAACTGGGGTGCCGTGTATGAACGCAACTTCAAGGCGCTTTACAAGGCGGTAAAAGAGAAATACCCGCAGATCACTGTGATCTCCTCTGCCGGTACTTACCTGGAGGGGGATGCTTACGACGGCAATATGGCATGGATTGACCGGGAATTTAAGGACACGGTGGTGGACGAGCATTATTATACCTATGACGGCTACCTGTTTGACCACAACGATCGCTACGACAGCTTTGACCGCTCCGGTGCCCATGTGTTTGTGGGCGAGTACGCCGCCACCTCTGCCGGGATCGGCACCATAGAGACCAAGAGCAACATTTGGGAAGCGGTGGAAGAAGCCAGCTACCTGACCGGCTTGGAACGCAACGGCGATGTGGTGGATATGGCATCCTACGCCCCCACCTTTGCCAAGGTCAATGCCCAAAGCTGGAATGTGAATCTCATTTGGTTTGACAGCCGCCAAACGGTGCTCACCCCCTCCTATTATGTGCAAATGCTCTTTGCCAACAATGTGGGTACGCAGTATGTGCATGCCACTTTTGACGGCGGCAGTACCGTACAGGACGGGGTGTACCAGTCCGTTACCTGCGACCCGGAGAACCAGGTGCTGTATATTAAGCTGGTGAATACCTCCGGCAAGGATCGGACGGTGAATGTGCAGCTGGACGGCTACAAACCGAATGCGGTTTCCGTCCAAAGCCTGCAAGGCAAATTTAAGTCCGCCTGCAATGAACTGGACAGCAATACCACTGCGCCCACCCAAACGGAGCTGACCCCCGGCACGGACCTTCAGGTGGAGCTGAGCAAGTACCAGGTGAGCGTGGTGCGGGTGGCCTATGGCAAAAACAGCGGTGCGGATTTGTATAAATTGCCGGAAAAGGCGACCCCCACTTTGTCGGACGGTGGTAAGTTGTATCTGCCTCCGGCTACTGCGGGCATTGCTTTTGGCGCAGTTTTCGGCACTGCCGCTGTGTTTGCGGCCGTAGTGCTGCTGATTCACCATAAAAAGAAAAAGCAGGGGAAATCATAAGCAAAAGCGGAAAAAGACAAAAAAATAAGGCTCCCGTGTAAAGGGAGCAAATGCCAAATATGGAAAACAAAAGGCGCACACCGATTTTGGTGTGCGCCTTTTACTGTAACACTTTAGATATGAAAAAACGGAAAGCGGCTTTTGCTGGTGTCGCGGCCTTTCAGATACACGGCCTCTACCGTGGCGGTCGGGTCCTTGAGAATGTTTTTGTCCAAGACGGCAAAGTCGGCACTTTCGCCCACAGCCAGTACGGCGCAGCCGGCATCCTTGCAGTTCACCGGGATCAGGTCGTTTACTGCCGGCAGTACCGCCTTGCCCTCCAGGTCTACTGCCTTGGCGTCCCTGTAACACAGGGGCGTATTGTAGCCGATATAGGCAATCTTGCCCTTGTCCTCTACCAGCACACTGTAAGTGAGATTCTCCTCATTCAGGGAGATGAAATCTGCGTTTGTATATACAACCATGGTCTGCTCCTTACTGCGCCAGCGCGTCTGCCAGTGCGGCCAGCGCGGTGCGGTCTGCGTCCTTTAAGGCGGCGCGCACGGTGACGGTGCCCGACAGCAGGGTGATGGCTTTCATCTCCTCCAACTGGGCGGTCATGGTGCGGGCGGCGCTGGGCGCCCAGCTGCCGTTTTCAATCAAGGCTACGGTGCGGTTTTGGTAACTTTTGCTTTTTAAGTGGTGCAAGAAGTCCGCCATTACCGGGAACACCCCGCCGTCATAGCTGGGGGCGGCGCATACCATTTGGCTGTACTGAAATGCTTTTGCTACTGCCTGTGCCAAATCCGTGCGGCTTAAATCCGCGATTTCCACCGTTACGCCACGGCTTTTCAGTTCCTCCGCCAGCAGCAGAGCAGCCGTCTTCGTGTTGCCGTAAATGGAGGCATAGGCAATGAACACACCCCCGGTTTCCGGCTGATAGCTGCTCCAAGTGTTATACAGGTGCAGATAGGGGGTCAGGTCCCCTTGCAGTACCGGGCCGTGCAGCGGGCAAATGGTGGCAATATCCAGGGCGGCGGCTTTCTTCAGCAGGGTCTGCACCGGCGCACCGTATTTGCCCACGATATTGATAAAGTAGCGGCGGG
>OGYK01000240.1_pt1 | contig 45938 bp, 41 predicted proteins | sample 1576501 | NCBI WGS metagenome assembly OGYK01 (sample SAMEA3541530, study PRJEB24748) | human gut metagenome | biome: human gut; feature: human-associated habitat; material: faeces | place: China | collected 2012
GCATGCGGCTGTTAACCGCAGGGTCGTTGGTTCGAGTCCAACTTGGGGAGCCAAAGAAAGCCGATACGCTTATGCGTATCGGCTTTTCTTTCGCTATTTTATTGACTCGGACCAACGACAAGCTGCTCCAAATTTGTTTGCAAATTTGGCAGAAACAGTCCGGTGGACTGTTTCGTAGCAGGTTGCACAACCTTGGTGCGCTGCGGTAAAGTGCACTTTCGGCGCATGTGTATGTGTGCTCCGTATTTTTTTCTTTTATTAACTCGAACCAACGACAAGCTGCTCCAAATTTGGCTAAGGCAAATTTGGCAGAAACAGTCCGGTGGACTGTTTCGTAGCAGGTTGCACAGCCTTTGGTGGTTGATTTTTACAGTTATTAACGGAGATATAGTGGGCTGATGTTGGCATCGGCCCCTATATTTTTATATTTTTTATTGAACATGATTATAAAAAAGCGGGCGGATAATATCCGCCCCTACGGGTACAGGAACAATTTATTGGTGGTGTTTCACAGGAAAGTCCTCTGTAGGGGCGGCAATCTGCCGCCCGAAAGTTATAGAAACATAATTCTTCTGCCAACAGTACCATAATCCGGACGGTTGGTTGTCAATGTGCTATTTCTGCTACATTTATTCCAAAATATCCAGATTATAATCGCTTAGGAGTTCGTTAACTTCCATTAAGCCGGCCCCTTTATGTAGGCAATAGATGAGTACGCTGTCCCGCGGGTTGCGGGCATACAGGTCACAAGCGCCGGCGATCTTCAACAACTTGCGGGTTTCCAATACATTTAGTCCCATACCGATGGCAAGGGCAATCATCTTGTCTCGGGAAGGGTGGGTCTTGTTGCCGTTGAAAATCTGATAGGCATAGTTTTTGTCCATATTGCTGCGCTTGATTACATCGCTTTTGCGCAGTCCTTTTTCGTTAAGCAGCAGCTCCAGGTATTCAGCTAGGGACGCGAATTCCAGTTCGTCGATTTCTTCCGTAAAATACGCATGTATGGACTTTTTCTGTTTTAGGATCTCCATTAACTCTTCGGTGGTTTTTTTCATCATCTTCTCCTTATTTTGGCAAAAATCGCCAAATGCCCTTGCATTTATGATATAATAGTAACACTTTAAAAGCAAGGTAATTTTTATGCAGTATGAAATTTTAAAAGAAATGAACCCGCGCATGAAGCTGGCCATGGCCGACGGCAGCTTGTATGTGCTGAAGGAAATCGGGCTGGAAGATACAGAAATCTATCAAAAACTGATCCGCCTGGATTGCAAGAACATTGTGCGCTTTTACGATACAGTGGCACAGGACGGACGCTTTTATGCAGTAGAGGAATTCATCAACGGCGGCAGTACACTGCGGGAGTATATGGAGCGCCGGGGTCCGCTAAGTGATTTGGAAACCAAAAATATAGCGCTCCAGATCTGTAATGGGCTGAAGCAGGTGCACAAGCTGGGCATTGTTCACCGGGATATAAACCCCAATAATATTATGCTGGCGGCGGACGGCACGGTGAAGATCATCGACTTCGGCATCAGCCGCACCGTCAAGCGTAATCAAAGCTGCGATACGGAGATCCTGGGCACCCAGGGCTTTACCGCGCCGGAGCAATTCGGCTTTCACCAAACCGGACCCAAAGCGGATATTTACTCTATGGGCGTGCTGATCAATGTGATGGCTACCGGTTGCCTGCCGGGTGTGCAGTTGGTGAACGGCTGGCTGTCTGAGATCGTTTTGAAATGCACCCAGATTGATGAAACCAATCGGTACAGAAATATGGACGATCTGATCCTGGACTTGGAGCGGCGCAGCAAGCTTCAGCGGCTTTTGCGCACCGTTCCCGGCTTTCGCAAGGGGATCTGGTGGCACCAGTTGATTGCCGTTTTGTACGATATTGCCCTGCTGTTTTTTCTGATTGTTGCGATGTCGACTGCGCATTCTCTGTTGGACGCCCTGTGCACCTTTGGTTTTTTCTTCTTCGGTTATACCGTGCCGGTGCCCATCCTGACCAACTACCTGGACTGGACCCATCGGATCGCCTGGTTGCAAAATAAGACCAAATCCCAACGCATTTGGATCCAAATCAGCTTGACTGCCCTGGCCCAGGTGCTGTCTGTGCTTTGTATTATAGCATCGCCGGCCACCTAAATGTTGTGCTGGCAGCACACCAAATCCCCTTTTTGCTGTTGTATAATGAGACCATCAAAGTAAAGGGGGTTTGCAAAATGGCAAACGATGCAGAGGTGCAACTGGCTGTTGACCAGGCAATGAAAGATCAAAAGAAACAGAAACGAAAGAAGAAGCTGATTATCTTTGGGGTGATCCTGGCGGTGATCGTGGTGATCATTGTGGTCGCCAATCGGCCAAAGGACTACAACTTTGACCAACCGGCAGCACGAGTAACGGTGGACACGGTAATGACGGACTTCAAAAACGACGCCGCCAACGCCAGCGAAAAATACTCGGACAAGGTGATCGCCGTTACCGGTCAGGTGGGCACCATTCAGGACGAATATGTGACCCTGCGGGCTTATGATGACGACCTGTGGCTGTATAATGTGAATGTCTACATGGAGAACGACCAGGACCTGAAGAAGTTTAAGGTAGGCGACACGGTGACCATTGAGGGCGTGTGCGACGATACGGACCTGTTTGGAGATGTGGATGTGAAAAAGTGCGTGATCGCCGACCAGTTTGCCACCGTGCCGGACTATGACGGCGCCCAAAAGGAGAAAATCAACGATTTTGTAAAGCGCTACAAGGAAAACCAGGTGAAAGCCGACGAAAAGTACAAGGGCAAGACCGTGCAGTTCACCGCCAAGGTGACCCATGTGGCAGACGAGTACGCCGTGGTAGAGCCGTCCAATGCGGATGTGTGGGACTGGGATTGCGATGTGCAGATCTGCTTTGAGGATATGGACGACCTGAAGAAAGTATCCGAGGGCAAGACGGTCACCATCGTTGGTGAGTGCTACGGCCAGGCGGATATGTATACCGCCAAAATTTGCCGCGCCATTGTGAAGAAATAAGCGGTTCGTCGAATTCGTCATACAACCTAAGATACACTGTTCAAAGGCTCCCCTTAATGTAAGGGCTGACTCCCCGCAGTGCGGGGAGATGTGGCGCAGCGACAGAGGGGACGGGCACCGGTTAGGTGCTGTCAACTTTGTTGACAGAGTGGATAATATAACGCTCTACGGTGTATGGACGCCAATATAGAAAGCGAGCGACAGGTTGCCGTCCGCCAAATCGAAAAAAGGATAGGTATACAAAGAAAGGCACAGCCATACGGCTGTGCCTTTTTGCTATGCGTATGCAGTTGGGGGTGGGTAGAGCTACACCACAAAACAAGGAACCGTCCCCTGTTCTATGTTTATACCTTTCCAATGGCCCTTTCTCTTTATATTTCCTTTAACAACTTTACATATTTTCCTTGGCGATCTTCACCTATAAATAGTATATTGTCAAATCCAGAATCCGCATACAGTTTTAACGCAGGATAGTTATCTAAATCCACACCGATTGACATTTCGGAATACCCCATTTCTTTTGCCTTATCGGTGGCGTATTCCACTAACCTTTTGCCAATTCCATTTCGTCTTTTCTCGGGCTTAACGATCAGATGAGAAACATAGACACGCTGCTTATCTATTGTATAGTCCGAATCGTTCGTATCAAAGACTAAAGAAATTTCACCGATAAATTCATCCTCTTCTTTATATACATAGGTGACACGGTTGCCTGAAATAAGTGCGCCGTAGAATTGAGTAGCCAACTTTTCTTGTCGTTTCATATTCCAGATATTGCCGCATTTTTCAAATTCGGCAGGTGATAATTCGATGATTTCAAAATCCATTGGAACACCTTTTTATAGAATAAGGGACAGACCTTGATTTTCTTCGCTTTGTATTTGTGCAAGTGCTTATTCCGCGTGTAAAATATGGGTATGGAGATACGCGGCGATGGCATCGGTATCGTTGGGACCGATGGTTACATCGGCTGCGGCTTGCACGGCGGGGACACCATTGCCCATAGCGACGCCGGTGCCGGCCAGCCGTAGCATTTCCAGGTCTGCAAAATCATCGCCAAAGGCGGTGATCCGGTCTATGGTCAGGCCGCAGGCGGCGCAGATGGGCGCCAGGGCATTGGCCTTGGTGGCAGTGGATTTGGTGATCTTGTGCCAGTTTTCTTCACCGGAAAAGCAGCGAATATCACAGTCCGGCAAAGCCGCTTGCAGCGCTTTGACTTGCTTATCGGTGGGTACTTGGGCACAGATCTTCAGCGCATACAGGGAAAAGTCCCGGAAATCCGACCAAATGCTTTTCGCCCAGGCCGGGTCCGGGGGCCGCTGGTTGCGGTCATAGTTCCAAAAATGGCCTTGCAGGGTATCTACGGTTATTTCCGTTTCTGCCCCGCAAATGCGGCGAATACGGGCGAATACCCGCTGGACTTCAATCGGGGCAAACCCGTCTTGATAGACCGTTTTGCCCTGCACTTGGGCCAAGGCGCCGCAGCTGGTTACCAGCACTTCAGGCTGCACTTGGCGGGCGTACGCCTGTGCGCTGCCTGCGTAGCGAGCGGTGGCAATGCCAATGCCGTAGCCTGCCCGGCGGCAATCGTCCAGCGCCTGCAAATTGACGGGAGAAATGGTCTTGTCCGGGCGCAGCAGGGTGCCGTCTAAATCAAAAAGTAGCAGTCGGTTCATTGAATGACTCCGCGGCGCTCTAATTCCGCCAGCAGCTTGGGCTGGATCTGCGGATAGGTCCATTGGGTGGGCAGATCGGCGGTGAGGACAATCTTTTCCATTTCGCTGTCCATGGGGCCAGAGGCGTGCACTTGGGCGGTGCAAAGCAGACCGTAGGTCTCTGCGCCATCGAAATTGTCCGGATCCGTTACGGAATACACGCACACCGGTTGCAGGTCAAAGGCGGTGGCGCCGGTCTCCTCCTGCAATTCCCGCCGGGCCGTGTCCAGGATCGGCTCACCCGTCTCCCGATGGCCGCCGGGCGCCTCCAAGGTGGTGCGGGCCTTGTGCTTGCAAAAGACCCATTTGCCCCCTGCGCGGGCGGCGATCACGGCGAATTTCAGCTTTTCATCTTCCACTTGGTCATAGAATTTTACGATCATGGTTTACCTCCCGGTTGGGGCGAATGATTTTATCTATTGTTGAATAGGGAACCATTCCCTGTTCTACGTTAATTTTTAACAGTAACAGCAAATATCAATAGCAGAAGCAACAGAAATATTGAAATCAAAAAACTATGTTTGCAGCCAGAGGCTTCCAGTAAATATAACAATTCCGACCACAAAATCAGGCAGAAGATTTTATCATTAAATTTTGCCAGTATTTTGCAATTCAATACCAGCATGAGAAAATATGCTGCTGAAATGACTAGGGTCGTAATCATAAAACCGATTTCATAATTAAATAAGAGATAAATTATGATAGGAAATACAACACACAAGAAAGCTAAAACTTTATTACCAATAGATTTGACCATTTTTCCCTGCCTTTGTGAATTTCGTAGGGCGGGGGCTTGCTCCCGCCGTCATACTCTACCGCTATCATACCAAATGGGGCGGGGGATTGTCAATGGTGGTTGCGGGGGTGGGGCGGACGGTGTATAATGGAAACAGAACGCAAGGAGGTGGGCGGATGATACTGGCGTTTTGCATAGACGATCAAGGGGGCTTGGCCTTTAATCACCGGCGGCAGAGCCGGGACCGGGCGCTGGTGGCCGATCTGCTGGCGGCGGCCGGGGCGCGGCCGGTATTTTGCCTGCCCTATTCTGCTGGGCTGTTTGACCCGGGAACGGTGACGGTGACGGATAACCCGGGCGCTGTGTCTGCCGATGGGATTTTATTCCTAGAAAATGCGGACCCGGCGGCGTATATTCCACATGCGGAGGAACTGCTCCTGTACCGCTGGAACCGGCTGTACCCGGCAGACTTGACCTTGAATGGCACGCCGGTGCAATGGGGCTACCGGCTGCAAGATGCCACGGACTTTGCGGGCACCTCTCACGAAAAAATCACCAGAGAACGGTATGTGAAAAAGGAAAGGGCATAACATGGCTAAAGGCAAGAAAAAAACCACCCTATGGGTGGTGCTGGCGGCGGTGATCCTGGCAATCTTCGCCCTGGGCAAGCTGGGCGGCAGCGAACCGGGCACCACGGCACGGCAGACCACGGCGGCGGTAACGGAGACCACGGTACAGACCACGGATACCACCACCGAAAAACAGACCGCAGACTCCACAAAAGCCAAGACCGCTGCTAAGAAAAAGCAAACCGCAGCGAATGTACCCGCCTTTAGCGGAAAGCCCTATGTGGTGCTGGACGACAACCAACCGCGCTTTAGTGCCAAGGACAAAAAGCGCCGATCGGCCTATGAGTCCTATGCGCCGTTGGACAGCCTGGGGCGCTGTGGGGTGGCCTTTGCCTGCGTGTGCAAGGAGACTATGCCCACGGAAAAGCGGGGCGAGATCGGCCAAGTGCGGCCCAGCGGCTGGCACACGGTGAAATATGACACGGTGGACGGCAAGTACCTGTATAACCGCTGTCATCTGATCGGCTACCAACTGTCGGCAGAGAACGCCAACACCCGCAATCTGATCACAGGCACCCGCTACCTGAACACCCAGGGTATGCTGCCCTTTGAGAACCTGGTGGCCGACTACATAAAGGAGACCGGCAACCATGTGCTGTACCGGGTGACCCCCATTTTCAGCGGCGACGATCTGGTGGCCAAAGGGGTGGAGATGGAGGCCTGGTCCGTGGAGGACGACGGCGACGGTGTGTGCTTCCATGTGTATTGTTACAACAACCAGCCGGGAATTAAAATTGACTACACCACCGGCGACAGCCACACCACAGACGGCCGTGCAGGTACCACTCATTGTCAGAAATCCAATTAAAAAACACCCCAATCGGTGCCGTTGCGGCCGCTTGGGGTGTCTTTTTGATTGATTCTACTATATGAAGTCACTCATATAAGTCCTTTATATCTTTACAATCCTCTATTTTATCTAACCAATACATACCAGCCACTTTAGGCCATTGGTTTGTGTTATAGATCGTTGTTGCGTTTATATTGCCCATGTGGCAATGAAAGTGCCTAAATTGACCCAGAATTAACGATAATCTGTTATACGCACACCCATCGGGCTTTTCATATAAATCCGCATCGCTTAATGAGCCTAAATATTCCATGATTTTCTCTTGGATCGATTCAAAATAATCAATTAACAGTTCTCGTGATAATACCTTTTTATTATCATAAACATCAAGACTATTCAAATTTGGTTCATGAAAATCCGGTTCAGTATATACTTCAGGATTGATGTACCATTGATCCAAAGAATGTAAAGTATGGTACACATGTTTCCATATTGGCATATCGCATAAGATCGTATCCATATCACATGTCTTTAATGTGATCGAAAAATTATAAAACATCACTTTCGTATGCTCAATAATAGTGTGGATCAAAACATCATTCATAGATTATCTCCGATTTTATTCATGCGGTACAGGGAACCGTCCCCTGTTTTCTTTGTTTTTTCCTGTTTTTTGGATTTACTGCTTTGCCCCTTGCTGCTTGTCCAGGTCAAACATTTCTTCCATGGTATGCCAGCCCAGCACGGCGCACTTGACTCTGGCGGGCATGTGGGCCACATCTTGCAGCGCCGCTGCCTCGTCCAGCTCCTCCATTTCCTCCTCGGTAATGGAGTCTTTGATCATCTTTAGGAACAGCTCTGCCAGGTGCAGGGCGTCTTCTTTCTTCTCGCCGATGATCAGGTCCAGCATAATGTCCGCCGAGGCCTGAGAGATGGCGCAGCCATCGCCTACAAAAGCGCCGTCGGTGATCACGCCGTCCTCCACTTTCAGCTTTAGCACAATGTCGTCGCCGCAGCTGGGGTTCACCCCCTCCAGCACCAAGTTGGCGTCTGCCAAATCGTGCTTGTGCTCCGGGTGCAGGTTGTGCTCCGTTAAGATCTGGTTATAAAAATTTCTATTCTCCATAGCCCATTTGCCTCCTTAGGGACGCCACCGCGTCTAAAAACCGCTGCACTTCTTCTTCTGTATTGTAGAAGAACAGGCTGGCGCGGGCGGTGGACGGTGTACCCAGGTGCTGCATCAGCGGCTGGGCGCAATGGTGCCCGGCACGAATGGCCACATCGGCCGCGTCCAAAATGGCGCTGATGTCGTGGGGGTGCACGCCGTCAACGGTAAAGGTCAAAATGCCGCAGTGCTCCTCTGCCTTTTCCGCGCCGATCACATGCACATACGGCATGGCACGCAGCCCTTGCAGGGCAAAATCCGTCAGCGCTACCTCCCGGGCGTGCAGCTTGTCCCAGCCGATGGCGGTCAGGTAGTCAATGGCAGCGGCCAGACCCACCGCACCGGCAGCGTTCACCGTGCCGGCTTCAAATTTATGGGGCAGGGGGGCGTAAGTCACCTTGTCCCTTGTTACATATTCAATCATCTCGCCGCCGGATAAGAAAGGCGGCATTTCTTCTAACAATTCTTCTTTGCCATACAGCACGCCGATGCCCATGGGGCCCATTAGCTTGTGGCCGGAAAAAGCCACAAAATCTACGCCCAGTGCCTGCACATCAATAGGCATGTGGGGGGCGCTTTGAGCGGCGTCCATCACCACCACGGCGCCGTGCTTGTGGGCCAGGTCAATGATGGTGTCCATTGGATTGGTGCGGCCAAATACATTGGACACTTGCGCCACAGCCACCAGAGCGGTTTTGTCTGTGATCTTCGCTTCCAACTCCGCCATAGGCAGGCTGCCGTCCGGCCGGCATTCCAGATAGCGCAGGGTGGCGCCGGTTTGCCGGGCAACCATCCGCCAGGGCAGCATATTGGAGTGGTGCTCCGCAATGCTTACCACGATCTCGTCCTCCGGGCCGATTCGGTGCAGGCCGTAGCTGTATGCCACCAGGTTCAGGCTCTCTGTGGCGTTGCGGGTAAAGATGATCTCGCTGTCGCTTTTGGCGTTCAGAAAACGGCGCACCGTCTCTCGGGCGGCGGCGTAGTCCTCCGTAGCGTCCATACCCAGTTGGTACAGACCCCGCAGGGGGTTGGCGTTGTGGGTCTCGTAAAATTTGCGCTGGGCGTCCAGCACGCAGTCCGGGCGCTGGCTGGTGGCGGCGTTATCCAGGTAGGCCACCTTGCTCTCCCGCAGCAGGGGAAAGTCCGCCCGGTAATTCATAATTTCTTGCTGGGTCATTGGGCATTCTCCTCCAAATAACGGTGCACCCGATCGGTGAGCCCCGGGTCGTTTGCCTTGGCGCAAAGCGCCTCCAGCTTGGAGCGGGTGATCAGCAGCTCGGCCTCTGCTCGGCTCAGCCCTCTGGAATTCATGTAGAACAGAATGTCCTCGTCCAGCTGGCCGATGCTGGCCCCGTGGTTGCCCTCTACATCTTCCTCGGCGCACAGGATCAGGGGAATGGTACGGTTCACTACATCTTCACCCAGCAGCAGTACATCTTCCTTTTCGTCGCCCTTAGAGCCGGCGGCGCCCTTTTGAAAGTCAATGGTGCCCCGGAACAGCTTGGCGCTGCGGTCTTGCAGCACCCCGTCTGCGTTCATATTGCTTACAGTGCGGCGCCCGGTTTGCAGGGCGTCATAGTTAAAGTCAAAGGTGCGATCCCCTGTGCCCAGGTAGCCGATGTCTGCCGTAAAGCGGCTGTCGTCTCCGTCCAGGTGGGTCTTGCACCCGGCGTAGGTGGCTTTGCCGCCCAAAAACAGCTGCACCAGCTGAAAGTCCGCACCGGCACCGCAGTGGGCGCCAATGTTGTTGACCACTGTGCAGTCCGTGCCCGGCAGGCTCAGCTGCACCAGTCGCACTTTCGCACCGGGGGCCAGTTCTACCCGGGTCTCCAGGGCCAGACAGGGGGCGTCCGCCGTGCTTTGCAGGTCCATCACCACAGTCAAGTGGCTGTTTGCCTCTGCGGTCAGCTCCACTCGGCGGGCGTTCTTGGCGCCGTCGGCGCACAGGGTCAGCCGGGCGGTGGCGTCGGTATTCGCTTTGGCGGTGATCCGGTCCGTCTCCAGGGAGGCAAAGGCCGTTTCCGCTTCTTCACCCATACCGGTGGAAACCACTGTGGCTGGGGCCGGGGCGGCGGTCACTTCCGCGCCGCTCCAGTCCGCTTTGCAAGGGCCGTCCAGCGGGGGCAGGGTCACCGTGGTTTCGTTCATGTGCAGTCGGTTCCAGGTGGGGGACGGCAGGGGATTGACTGCAAGGGTATTTTCTTTTGTCATACTGCTACCTCCCATCAGCCAATGCTGCCTTTCATCTCTAAGCGAATTAAGTTATTCATTTCAACGGCGTATTCCAGCGGCAGTTCCTTGGACACATCGTCTGCAAAGCCGCTGACGATCATGGCGCGGGCCTCTTCCTCGCTAAGCCCGCGGGACATGAGATAAAATACCGCGTCGTCGCTGATTCGGCCGATCTTGGCCTCGTGACCCACATCCGCGTCACGGGTGCGAATATCCATGGCGGGAATGGTGTCTGACCGGGAAATATCGTCCAGCATCAGGGACTGGCAAGACACGGTGGACTTGCTGCCCGGTGCGGTCTTTTGCACCTGTACGCTGCTGCGGAAGGTGCTGATGCCCCCGTCCTTGGAAATGGAGCGAGCGTTCATCACGGAGGTGGTCTCCGGCGCAGCGTGAACCACTTTAACGCCGGTGTCCAGGTTCTGCCCCGCCCCGGCAAAGGTAATGCCGGTGTACTCCATGCGGGCGCCCTTGCCCTTTAGAATACTCATGGGGTACAGGTAAGACACATGGGAGCCAAAGGAGCCGGACACCCACTCAATGGTGCCCCCCTCCTCTACCAGCGCCCGCTTGGTGTTCAGGTTGTACATATTCTTGGACCAGTTCTCAATGGTAGAGTAGCGCAGCTTGGCGTTCTTGCCAACGAACAGCTCCACGCACCCGGCGTGCAGGTTGGCTACATTGTACTTGGGTGCGGAGCAGCCCTCGATAAAGTGCAGGTACGCCCCCTCGTCTACGATGATCAGCGTGTGCTCAAACTGGCCGGCGCCCGGCGCATTCAGCCGAAAGTAGGATTGCAGCGGAATGGTCACGGACACCCCCGGCGGCACATACACAAAGGAACCGCCGGACCAAACGGCGCCGTGCAGAGCGGCGAATTTGTGGTCCGTGGGCTTTACCAGCTTCATAAAGTGCTTTTGGATCATCTCCGCATAAGGGCCGTGCATAGCGCTTTCCAGGTCTGTATAGACCACGCCCTGGGCGGCCACTTCCTCTCGCACATTGTGGTACACCAGCTCTGAGTCATACTGGGCGCCTACACCGGCAAGGGACTTGCGCTCTGCCTGGGGAATGCCCAGGCGCTCAAATGTATCTTTAATATCTTTGGGCACATCGGACCACTTGGCGCTCATCTTGGTGTTGGGGCGCACATAGGTTACGATGTTGTCCATATCCAGTCCGTCAATGGGCGGGCCCCACTGGGGCACCCGGCTCTCATTGTAAACTTGCAGGGACTGGAGCCGAAACAGCTGCATCCACGCCGGATCGTTCTTTTCATCGCTGATCTTCTGTACGATCTCCGGGGTCAGGCCCGCTTGCAGCTTGTAGGCATCTTTTTCGTCGTCTTTTATGTCATAGACCGTGCGGTCAATGTCTGCTACATAGGTTTTTTCATCCACAGGGAACACCTCTTTTACGCCTGCTCGTAGGCTTCAAACCCACGGGCGTTGATCTCGTCCACCAGGGAGCCGTCGCCGGTCTTTACAATCCGTCCGTTGACTAAAATATGGGTGTAATCCACATGCAGGCTCTCCAAAATACGGGTGGAGTGGGTGATGATCAGCAGGGCGCCTTTTTGCTCTTTTTGATAGGCCTCCACGCCACGAGATACGGTGCGCACAGCGTCCACATCCAGGCCGGAGTCCGTCTCGTCCAGGATCGCCAGACTGGGGCGCAGCAACAGCATTTGCAGAATTTCCGCTTTTTTCTTCTCGCCGCCGGAAAAGCCCACATTCAGGTCCCGATCGCCGTAGGCCGGGTCCATTTGCAGCAGCTTTGCCGCCTCATTAAACTGTTTTTCAAAGGCAAACAGCTTCACCCGCTTGCCGGTGCGCTGCGCCAGGGTGCTGCGCACAAAGCTCTTCAGCGACAGACCGGGCACCTCCAGGGGATTTTGGAAGGACAGGAACATACCCGCCTTGGCCCGCTGGTCGGCGGATAGCCCCTGCTGCTCCTTGCCGTGGAACAGAATGGAGCCGCCGGTTACCTTGTACTGGGGATTGCCCATCAGGGCGTAGCCCAGGGTGGACTTGCCGGCGCCGTTGGGACCCATAAGCACATGGGTCTCGCCCTCGTTTACCTGTAAATTCACGCCGTGCAGGATCTCTTTATCCTCTACGGCAACGGTCAAATTCTCAATATCCAGTAAGTGCTGGGACATGGTTTTGAACTTCCTTTCCGTGCACAAAAACCGTGCTTTTACTATTTTCTGCATAATAATATAGTCCGTATTTCCTACTCTGTCAATAGGAATTAAAAAACTTGGGTTGCTTCGTACAAAAGGCACAAAAACAAGGGGGCAAAATTGTCTATTTTATACATATATAATGCAGGGGCTTTTTTACGCCCAGTCCACCCGGCGGCGCCGTTGCAGCAGATCAAGCGCAAATACCACAGCGCCTGCCAGCAGCAGCGCTGTCAGCGTGGTGCTGCCGATACCGGGGCGGGGCAGGGTCTCCGATATATTGGAGAACACCGTCGCCGGTTGGGGAAACAGGCGCAGCAGCCCCCGGCAGTAGCCGTCCGCCAGAAGTGCAGCCCCGGCGCGGCAGGCCAAAAAGGTCGGGTAGGGCAGCCCGAACCGCCCGGCCCAGCCCAGCAGCTGCAAGTGCACGCACAGCCCGCCAAAGGCCAGAAATGCTGCCGTTTGGGTCAGGGTGTAGCCGGTGCCGGTACACAGCCCGGCGGTGATCTCTACCAGCGGCAGCAGCCATTTGGGCACCGGTACCACAGCGCACAGAGCGGAGAAGAGAATGATGCAGGCAGAAAGGTGCAGCAGGCTCTCCATGGCGCCTTTGGCGGCAGCGGGCAGTGCTTCTCCCGCAGACAAGGGCGGGGCAGGCGGTACTTCTTTGGCAGCGGGCGGGTCGCTGAGGGGAACAGTCACCGCCGCCACCGTTAGGTTAGCCAATATATTGGCGGTCAGCAGCAGCCACCCGGCAGTGCCGCTATGGAGCGCTGCCGTGCCCACAGCTGTGCAGATAAAGCCCACCCCGCCGCACACATTAAAGCACAGCATACGCCGGGCGGTGGGGCGGTCGATCACGCCCCGATCCAGCAGTTCCCCGGTGAGCACCGCGCCGGTGGGATAGCCGCCGATTTGGCCAAACAGCAGCGCTCCGGCAGCCTGGGGCGGTAGGCGCAGTGCCTTTGCCGGTAAGGTCAGCGACCGGCTGAGCAGTACCCCCGCCCGGGTGTTTTGGATCATTAAGAACAGCATCAGCAGCGGCAGCAGACTGGGCAGCACGGTGTTCTCTGCCAGCGTCAGCCCGGCCTTGGCGCCCGCCCGTGCCGGTGCGGCAAACACCAGCAGAATCGCCGCTGCCGCCAGCAGCAGTGCCAGCAGGGGCAGCGCTTTTTGGTTCTCTTTTTTCATATCATCACCAATAATTCCTATGCATAGTATGTACAGGTGATACAATGGAGCACATACCAAAAGAGAAAAAAAGGGCAAAAAATCGTCGGGCGTGCCCCTTGCCCGGGGACGAAAGCCAGCTGCCGGTGCATTACAGCGCCGGGGAGCCGCGGCTGGAGATCATCGGCGATCGGGTGCTGGTGGACGGGCTGCGCCGGGTGCTTAGTTACACCTCGGAGCGCCTGGTGCTGCAAGTGGGCAAGCGCCGGGTGACTCTGGTGGGGGCGGATCTTTGCTTGCTGGATTATTCGCCTTTGGGCGTGCAGGTGATCGGTACGCTGTTGGCTGTGGAGTTCGGCGACCTATGACCCGATTGTACTGGTTTCTTCGCGGGTATGTGCAGTTTGTATTTACAGGCGGGTTTGCAGAGGATTTTATCAATGCGTTGGGGCAGATGGGCATTACGCTGCCTGGCTTGCAGCGACAGGGGAGCGACCTGCGCGGTGTGTGCAGTGTGGGGACTTATATGCAGCTGCACAAGGCGGCGCGGCAGGCCGGCGGCCGGGTGCGTATTACTGCCCGGCGAGGGCTGCCCTTTTTTCTTCGACGACTGCGGGGGCGTTGGGGACTGCCGATGGGGGCGGTGGCTTTTGCACTGGTACTGTGTTTGCTCAGCGGGTTTATCTGGGACGTGCAGGTGGTGGGCAATAACCGGGTGGGCACCGGCACACTGGAGACTTATTTGGCGCAGAATGGCGTGGCCGTGGGCAAGCCTTGGCAGGGAGCGGCGCGCAGTCGGCTAAACTATCGACTGCTGGGGGATTTTCCGGATCTGGCCTGGGCGCATATCAACAAGGTGGGCGCTACCGCTCGGCTGGAGGTGGCAGAGCGGGTAAATACCCCTAAGACGAAAAGCGACAAGGAGCAGAGCCAATGGGGCGCTGCCCGGCGTGAACTGCGCTGTACCGTTAGTCGGTTGCAGGTACACCGGGTGCAAACCGGGCAGCAGGTGTGCCGCGGGATGTATTTTTACGGCTTGACGCTGGTGCCCATGGGTAAGGAAGCACCGCCTATGACGGAGGTGACGGAGCAGCGCCGTTTGTTGCGCCTAAACGGTCGGGCGTTGCCTATGGGCAGCGTCACGCGCATCCGCACCGCTTACCGCCGAGTGGAGCAACGCCTAACGGTGCAGGCGGCCACGGCGCTGGCTAAGGCGGCACTGGAGGAAAAACGGGCGCAGGAGCTGCCGGGCGCCACCATCATCAACGCCTATGTGACGGTGGAGGTGACCCCGGATACGGTCACGGCCGTAGGCGCCTACACCGTGCAGGTGCAAAGCCTGCAAACCGATCGAGATCGGGCATGAAAACCGGCGGAAAAACTTGCCGATTTGGCCGTTATTTTTCATTTTTGGAAATTTGCCAAATTACGCAGCGGACACTTGCAAGCGCGCCACCCTTGTGATAGAATAAAAGCGCAAAAATCTATGAAACAGGAGGCGATGCTATGCAGATGACATTCCGCTGGTTTGGCAAGGAAAAGGACACGGTCTCTCTGGAGCAGATCCGTCAGATCCCCGGCGTGACCGGAGTGGTGCCTGCCTTGCATGACCTGCCCGCCGGTGCGCCGTGGACCATGGACCGAGTACAGGCCATGTATGACGAGATCACTGCTGCCGGGCTGACCATGGAGTGCATTGAGAGCGTCAATGTACACGAGGATATTAAGATCGGACTGCCCAGCCGGGATCGGTATATTGAGAATTACAAAACCTCGATTCGCAATCTGTCCAAGGTTGGGGTCAAGGTGATCTGTTACAACTTTATGCCGGTGTTTGACTGGACCCGCACGGATCTGTATATGCCCCTGCCGGACGGTTCTACCTGCCTGAGCTATGACGGCAAGCAGGTGGAGGGCAAGTCCCCGGAGGATATGTTCCGTGAGATCGACGACAACTCTAACGGTTACGCCATGCCCGGCTGGGAGCCGGAGCGCATGGGCGAGATCAAAGAGCTGTTCGCAAAGTATAAAGATGTGACCGCCGAGGATCTGTGGGCCAACTTAAAGTATTTCTTAGAGGCGATTATGCCCGTTTGTGAGGCATGCGATGTAAAGATGGCCATTCACCCGGACGATCCGCCATGGGGCATTTTTGGCCTGCCGCGGATTATTACGGACAAGGCGGCGGTAGAGCGGCTGCTGACCATGGTGCCCAGCAAGTATAACGGCTTGACCCTGTGCACCGGTTCTCTGGGTGCCAGTCCCAAGAACGATATGGTGGAGATCATCCACGCTGCCGGGGATCGCATTTACTTTGCCCATCTGCGCAATGTGGCGATCAATGACCGGTGGTTTAACGAGACGGCACATGAGAGCGCCTGCGGCTCTTTGGATATGTATGAGATTGTAAAGGCCCTGCAAGAGGAGGGCTTTGACGGCTATGTGCGCCCGGACCATGGGCGTATGATCTGGGGCGAAGTCGCCCGACCCGGCTATGGTCTGTTTGACCGGGCACTGGGTGTGTCTTACCTGAACGGCTTGTGGGAAGCGGTAGAAAAATCCCGCAGGGCGTAAATAGAGAGGAAGTAGAAACCATGTTTAATCACGAGAACTTAAAGGGCCGCGTGGCCGTGGTCACCGGTGGCGGCGGCGTGCTGTGCGGCGGCTTTGCCAAAACCTTGGCGGCGCAGGGCTGCAAGGTGGCTGTGCTGGATTTGAACGAAGCGGCTGCCCAGGCAGTGGCCGACGAGATCAACGCCAACGGCGGACAGGCGATTGCCGTGGGCTGCAATGTGTTGGAGCCGGCGTCTATGCGCGCCGCGCGGGATGTGATTGCCGAGAAGCTGGGCACCTGTGACATTCTGTTAAACGGTGCCGGCGGCAACAACCCCAAGGGGACCACCACCAAGGAGACTTTGGAAAAGATTGATCTGGCTCAGCAGGATCCGGAGGTCAAGACCTTCTTCGATCTGGATCCCCAGGGCATCAGCTTTGTATTTAATTTGAACTTTTTAGGCACCCTGATCCCCACGCAGATCTTTGCCAAGGATATGGCAGAGAAGGGCAAGGGCTGCATTGTGATGGTTACCTCTATGAATGCGTTTCGTCCGCTGACCAAAATTCCGGCGTACAGCGCTGCTAAGGCTGCGGTAAAGAACTTTACCGAGTGGATGGCCGTGCACTTTGCGGATATGGGTATTCGTGTCAACGCCATTGCACCGGGCTTTTTCTCCACCAAGCAGAACGCGACTCTGCTGTGGAACCCGGACGGCACCCCCACTGCCCGCACCGGCAAGATTTTGGCTGCTACGCCGATGAATCGCTTTGGCGAGCCGGAGGAGCTGGCCGGCACGCTGCTGTTCCTTTGTGACGAGGCGTACAGCGGCTTTATTACCGGCGTGAACATTCCGGTGGACGGCGGCTTTAACGCCTATTCCGGTGTGTGATTCAAAAAAGTCCCCGAGTATTCGGGGATTTTTTGGGTGTGTGCACCCCTTTTGCGCAGACTATTTGTATAGAAAAGAGTGTTAAGATGAAGCCTTTTATGGACAAGGACTTTTTGCTGGATACCCCAACGGCCCGACACCTGTACCACGACTACTGTGAGGCGCTGCCCATTTGTGACTATCACTGCCATTTAAGTCCCAAGGAGATCTATGAGAACGCCCAGCCTACGGATATTTCCGCCCTGTGGCTGTCCGGCGATCATTATAAGTGGCGGGCTATGCGCTCCTGCGGTGTGGACGAGCGGTACTGCACCGGCGACGCCAGCCCCAGAGAGAAGTTCCAAAAATTTGCCTACACCCTGCAATACGCCATCAGCAACCCGCTGTATCACTGGGCGCATATAGAATTGCAGATGTATTTTGGCATTGATACCCCTTTGTCTGCCGCCACGGCAGATGACATTTACGACCGAGCCAATGGGGCTATCGCTGCCGGGGATTTTCGCCCCCGCACACTGATTGAAAAGAGCAAGGTCAAAGTGCTGTGCACCACCGACGACCCGGCGGACGACCTGGTGTATCACAAGAAGATCGCCGCCCTGCCGGACTTTGACTGCAAGGTGCTGCCCACCTTCCGCCCGGATAAGGCACTGCATATTCAGGCACCGGACTTTGCGGACTATATGGACACTTTGGCTGCCGCTGCGGGTATGGAAATTCATACGGTGGACGATGTGATCGCCGCCCTGCGCAGTCGGGCAGAATACTTCCATTCTGTGGGCTGCCGGGTGTCTGATCAGGCCTTTGATGTGCCGCCCTACGCCCCCGCTGCACCGGAGCAGGTGCAGGCTGTCTTTGCCAAGGCACTGGCCGGGGCGCCGGTGACGGAGCAGGAGGCGCAGATCTATAAAACCCCGGTGCTGCTGGCCCTGGGCAAAATGTACCACGATCTGCACTGGACCATGGAAGTGCACATCGGCGCCATGCGTAACAACAACAGCCGAATGTTTCGTGCCCTGGGGCCGGACACCGGTTTTGACTCCGTGGACGACGGTCGGGTGGCACGGCCCCTGTCTCGCCTGTTGGACGCCATGGACAGCACGGACAGCCTGCCTAAGACCATCCTGTTCAACCTGAACGACAAGGACAACACGGTGCTGGCGACCATGCTGGGTAACTTCCAGTCCACGGAGGCTGCGTCTAAAATTCAGTATGGACCGGCTTGGTGGTTCCTGGACACCATGGACGGTATGACCGCCCAGCTAAAGAGTCTGGGTAACCTGGGCGTGCTGGGCAAGTTTGTGGGTATGGAGACGGACTCCCGCTCCTTTACTTCCTACGGTCGCCACGCCTACTTCCGCCGCATTCTTTGCGCCCTGATCGGTCGCTGGGTGGAGCAAGGCTGGTACGCCAATGACGACGCGGTGCTGAAAGAGATCGTACAGGGCATTAGCTACAATAATGCCATTGCCTATTTTGATTTTGCATAAGGAGAGATAAAAATGGATTTGAAATTAAGATCCAAGGAAGAATGTAAGTTCGACGAGATTTCGTTGGGCGAGATCATGCTGCGCCTGGACCCGGGCGAGGGACGGATCAAGACCTCCCGCACCTTCCGTGCCTGGGAGGGCGGCGGCGAGTATAATGTGGCCCGCGGGCTGCGCCGCTGCTTTGGAATGCGCACCGGCGTGGTCACTGCTTTTGCAGAGAATGAGGTGGGCTACCTGTTGGAGGATCTGATCCTCCAGGGCGGGGTAGATACCTCCCTGATCCGCTGGGTGCCCTTTGATGGCATCGGCCGCAGCGTGCGCAACGGACTGAACTTTGTGGAGCGGGGCTACGGTATTCGAGGCGCTGTCAGCACCTCTGACCGGGGCAACACCGCCATTTCTCAGCTGAAGCCCGGCGATGTGGATTGGGATTATATCTTTGGCACTCTGGGTGTGCGTTGGCTGCACACCGGCGGGATTTACGCCGCTTTGTCAGAGAATTCCGCTGCCGTGGTGCTGGAGGCAGTAAAGGCTGCCAAAAAATACGGCACCGTGGTGTCTTACGACTTGAATTACCGTGCCTCTCTGTGGAAGGGCATCGGCGGCCAAGAAAAGGCCCAGGAAGTGAACAAGGAGATCGCCAAGTATATTGATGTAATGATCGGCAATGAAGAGGACTTTACTGCTTGCCTTGGTTTGGAGGTTGAGGGCAACGACAAGGAATTGAAGAGCCTGAATATGGACGGCTATTACAAGATGATTGAAGCCGCTACAAAGGCGTACCCCAACTTTAAGGTGATCGCCACCACTCTGCGTACTGTAAAGACCGCCACCGTCAATGATTGGAAAGCCATTTGCTGGGCAGACGGCCAGATCTACAAGTCCATGGAGTTCCCGGGATTGGAAATTCTGGATCGTGTTGGCGGCGGCGATAGTTTTGCCTCCGGCTTGATCTACGGTTTGATGACCTTTGGCGACGCTCAGCAGGCGGTGAACTATGGCGTGGTTCACGGTGCATTGGCTATGACCACCCCCGGGGATACCAGCATGGCATCCCTCAAAGAGGTAGAGGCTAAAGTGCATGGTGCAGGCGCCAGAGTGCAGAGATAAGCAAAGATAACATACCGGCGTGCAACGCGCTTTGAGGGATGCACGAGTGTCCAAATCTGCACGGCAGATTTGGCAGCAAGGCTCCGGGGGAGCCTTGCGCAACTGAGTGGGTGTATTGTCTGACCTTAACAGCAGCGTGACCGTCCGTAGTCCATGGTGCAGGCGCCAGAGTGCAGCGATAAGCAAAGATAACATACCGGCGAGCAGCGCGCTTTGAGGGATGCCGCCGAAAGGGTTAGCGTATAAATTTGAAAAAATAAGCCCCGCAGCGGGCTTTGGAGGTATTGTATGTCTAAAGAAGCAGTTTTGAACAAAATTAAAGATGTTGGGATCGTGGCTGTGATCCGTGCGGAGTCTGTGGAGCAGGCTGCCAAGATTACAGACGCTTGCGTGGCCGGTGGTGTGACCACCGTGGAGCTGTGCTTCACCGTGCCCAATGCGGACCAGCTGATTTCCCAGATGGTGAAAAAATACGAGGGCACGGATGTGACCATCGGCGCCGGTACGGTGCTGGATCCGGCCACTGCCCGGATCGCCATTCTCAACGGCGCCCAGTATATTGTGTCGCCCCACTTTGACCCGGAGATCATCGCTGTGTGCAACATTTATGATGTGCCGGCTATGGCAGGTGTGGGCACGGCGACCGAGGCCATTGCCGCTATGCGCTGCGGTGCCAGCGTGCTAAAGGTGTTCCCCGGCGATGTGCTTGGTCCCAAGTTCATTAAGTCCCTGCGCGGCCCGGTGCCCTATGCCCAGTGCATGCCCTCCGGCGGCGTGGATGTGGACAATGTAGGCGACTGGATTAAGGCAGGCGCCATTGCCGTTGGTGCCGGTTCTTCCCTGACCGCCGGTGCCAAGACCGGGGATTATGCCAAGATCACTGAGACCGGCAAAAAGTTCATTGAGAACATCAAAAAAGCCAGAGCGTAAGCGATAACAAACAGAAAATACCCCCGACTGGGTACAGATTTCGTACACAGTCGGGGGCTTTTTTATAACCGATTTGCCTCCCTTGCAAAGGGAGGTGGCAATGCCGTAGGCATTGACGGAGGGATTGCACTGTTATTCGTTCGCCGCAAGGAGGAAACCTTACTTCTTTCGCACCAGGGTCACGCAGAAGTCGTTAAAATTCTTTACGGCGTATTCTTGCTGTCGGGTTTTATCCAGCTGGGGAACGGTGCCAAAGAAAATGTAGCAGTCGCCGGTCAGGTCGCGGTTTTCCTCCACCTGCACATAGCGCCAGCTGCCGTCCTTGGTTACCGGGCGCAGGCGGGGCGCCACATCCGGGTTACCGGCACTTAGCCCGCCACGGGCGCGCAGCTCCGGCTCCAGTGGGGTCATTTGGTCGATTTTGTCATCCGCATAAAAACGCAGGAATACGCTCTCTCGCTCTCTAAAGTACGGGTCCTGGCTGTCTACCAGCAGAATTTCGCTGCTGCCGCTGTCTCTGGCGGCGGTCAGCGCCTGTTCAAAGCTTTTGCCGTACAGAGCACTGTTGTGGGTGGCAAAGTTGCCAAAGGCAAAGCCGGTGAGTGCCAGGGACACTACGGCCAGCCCGGCCAGCAGGCGGGGCACCGCCGGGGAGGAAAAGCTCTCCAGCAGCCAGCACACCCCAAAGGCGGCCAAAATATGCAGCAGCGGATAAAAGGCTGCGTAGCGGTACATGGCGTTGGAGGCGTAGCTGACCACAATGGCGTACACCAAAAAGGCGCCTAAAAAGCTGCCGATCACCACACGGGCGGTGGTGGTTTTGGCAAAGTCCGTATCGGCCTTGCGGTGCTTCTTGGGCCACAAAAACAGCAGCAGCCCTGCCAGCGCCAGCAGCCCCGCCACTGTGTGGCCAAAGGGATAGTTGCTTACATTGCCGCTGAGGGTGGGATAGCGGGCGCTTTGGAGCAGCATTAAATCCGGCACCAAGATGTTGTACAGTACGCCGCCCAGGTTGGAGAATGCTCGCTGAAAGACAGCACCGGCAGTCCCGGCAGTGCCAAAGATGGTGGTGCTGTTGCCCCTGGCGTAGCTGTCCATAGCCGTGATGGACAGCCCCAGGAAGTTGCAGTCCTTCAGCAGACCTGCCTGCACCAGTCCTAAGAGCAGAAACGGCAGAGCACACACAGCCAATACGGCTACGGACCACAGGGCGTAACGGAATTTCATTTTCTTTTTGATCAGCAGAGATAGATACAGGATCACCAGCAGCACCGGGATCAGAATGGCAGCCGCCATATAGGCGTACAGCCCCAGGGCGAAGCAGGCCATGGATAGGGTGTAAAACAGCAGCCGTGCCTTCGGCTTTTCCACCGCGTGCACCAAAAAGTACAGGGCAAACAGCAGCACAAAGGGCAGATAGGCGCAGTCCAGGGTCCAGGCGGACTGGTACAGCCGCCACGGCTCAATTATAGACAGCAGCAAAACAGTGTTTTGCACCGTGTATTGGCCGGGAAACAGCAGGCGCGTCAGCCCCTTTAAGGCAAACAGGCCGGCAAAGGCGGTCAGCGCCAAGGGCAGCCGAGCAATCCAAATTTGGTTGCCAAACAGGCGGATAAACGCCGCTGCAAGATAGGTGGCCAGGGAGGACTGGCCGCCGTACAGCCAGGTGTCAAAATACACCGGCATACGCTGGCCGAAAATGTCTGTGCCCTCACGCGCCAAACTGCGGGCGTTGAGTACCAGCATAGCCTCGTCCACATGCACATCGCCGTTGATCAGGTAAAGTATAAAAAAGAGGACCTGCAACACGGCGCCCAGCAGGATCAGCCCATTGGCTGTGCCGGGCGCAGACAGTGCGCGGGTCAACGCCCCCTTGCGGGGGGCAGAAGAAGCGGTTTGCATAAGCGTTCGTTCCTTAGGATTTGGTGTGTTCGTCCAGGGTCAGGTAGTAGGCGGGCATGAATTCTTTCCGGAAGTAGGCCACCTCCGGCAGGTCAATGGCCTCCACCTTGGCCTCCTGGGCACGCAGAGCCATCTCAAACTCCCGGTTGCCCATACGGTCCTCCTCAATGCACTTGATCAGTGCGCTGATTTTGTCCGCCGCCTTCACCAGCTGCCACAGTTCTTTGTCCGCCGGGTCGGGGTGAAAGCAAGGGTCGTAATCCGGTCGGAATTCCTCCGGCAGCATCGCCAGCAGACGATCCCCCGCCGTGGCCTCGATCTCTTTATAGGCACGGCGAATGGTGTCGTTATAATATTTAACCGGGGTCGGCATATCGCCGGTGATCACCTCGGTGGTGTCGTGGTACAGCGCCAGCAGCGCGCACCGCTCCGCGTTGTAGCTGCGGCCGAATTTCTTATTGCCGATCAGCGCCAGCGCATGGGCAATCACCGCTACGGTGTGAGAGTGCTCGGCAATGTTTTCCTTGCCGGTATTGTTCATCAGTGCCCAACGGTCAATCAGCTTCATGCGCTCCACCATGGCAAAGAAGTTGCTGCTCATGCGTCCGCCTCCGGCAGGGGCATACCCAGCTCCTCCAGCTGTACGGCGTCGATCTCTGCCGGGCAGCCGCTCATCAGCTCGCTGGCGTTCTGCACCTTGGGGAATGCGGTCACATCCCGCAGGGAGTCTGCACCGCAGATGAGCATAGCCAGTCGATCCAGCCCAATGCCCATACCGCCGTGGGGCGGTGCGGCGTATTGATAGGCCTCTACCAGGAAGCCGAATTTGGCGTCGATCTCCTCCTTGCTCAGCCCCAGAAGTTCAAACATTTTGTTTTGCAGCTGGCAGTCGGTGATACGCATGGAGCCGGAGGACAGCTCAATGCCGTTGAGAACCAGGTCAAAGGCCTTGGCACGCACCCGAGCCTTGTCCGTATCCAGGTACGGCAGGCACTCCTCCATAGGCATGGTGAAGGGGTGGTGCATGGCGATCCATTCGCCGGTTTCCTCGTCCTGTTCAAAGAAGGGCATTTCCGTGATCCACAGGAAGTTCCATTTGCCCTTGGGAATGATGTCCAGCTCCTTGGCCACCATCAGGCGCAGAGCACCCAGAATAGGCAGCGCCTTGGAGGTTTTGTCAGAGATGATAAAGACGCAGTCGCCTTTTTCTGCCCCCAGGCGGGTGAGCAGAGCGTCCAACTCGCCCGCTTTTAAGAATTTGTTAAAGGAGCAGGTGGGGGCCTCGTCTGCCCAGCGCACATAGGTCAGGCCACCGGCGCCGATCCCCCGGGCGTGCTCTGTTAATTTGTCAATTTTCTTACGGGTATAGGCAGCGGCGGCGTTCTTTGCTACAATGCAACGCACGGTGCCACCGGCGGCAATGGCGTTTTGGAACACCACAAAGTCCGTCCCTTTGGCCCAGTCGGTGATGTCCTCAATGCACATATCGAATCGGGTGTCCGGCTTATCGGAGCCGTAGCGAGCCATGGCGTCCGCGTAAGTCATGCGAGGCAGGGGAGCGGCAATGTCCACGCCTACGGTCTGTGCCATCAGGGTCTGAATAAAGCCTTCGGCCATCTGCATAATGTCCTCGCAGTCCACAAAGCTCATTTCCAAGTCGATTTGGGTAAACTCCGGCTGCCGGTCGGCGCGCAGGTCCTCATCTCTAAAGCAGCGGGCCAGCTGAATGTAACGGTCCAGCCCGGCGATCATGCACAGTTGTTTGTAAATCTGGGGGCTTTGGGGCAGGGCATAGAACTTGCCCTTGTGTACCCGGGACGGCACCACATAGTCCCGGGCGCCCTCCGGGGTGGATTTGATCAGCATGGGGGTCTCGATCTCTACAAAATCGTGGCCGTAGAAATATTCCCGGGCAATCTTGGCGATTTTGTGGCGCATGAGCAGGTTCTGGGTGAGCCGCTCGTTGCGCAGGTGCAGGTAGCGGTATTTCAGCGTGGTCTCGTCGCCTACTTTATCTGCGTTGGCAATTTCAAAGGGCGGGGTCTGCGCCTTGGAAAGCACGCGCAGGTCTGTGACCGCCAGCTCAATCTCGCCGGTTTTCAACTCTTTGTTGACGCTCTCCCGCTTTTGCAGGGTGCCGGTGGCAGCCAGCACATACTCGCTGCGTACGCTCTGCGCCTTGGCAAAAATCTCTCGATCGGTGGCGTCGTTAAAGCTCAGCTGCAAAATACCGGTACGGTCCCGCAGGTCAATAAAGATCAGGTTGCCCAGGTCCCGCTGGCGCTGTGCCCAGCCGTAAACGGTCACTTCCTGCCCGATCTGCTCGGTGGTGAAGTTGCCGCAGTAGTCTGTTCGTTTCATTCCCGTTAAAGTATCCATTATTCCGTTTCTCCTGTTTGAAAAAGGCTTGTAAAGTCAAAGGCTTCGCCGTTGATCTCCAGATCCGCCAGCTGCGCCTGCATGCTGACACTGTAAAATCCGTTGACAAAGGTAGAAAGCGCTACTTCCGTTTCCTCCCCGGTGTCCATAGCTTTCAGCTGCACCCGGTCGGTATCCACTTCGTTGTCGCCCAGCACCACGGTGTAGCGGGCGCCCAGCTTGTTGGCATATTTCATTTGGGCACGCAGGGAGCGCTGGTTCAGATCCATCAGCACCGCAAAGCCCTCGCTGCGCATATCCCCGGCCAGCTCCAGCGCCTTGTCGGTGGCCTTGTCGCCCAGGGCGATGATAAACAGGTCTGCTTTTTCCGGCTCCGGGTAAGCGCAGCCCTGTGCCTCCATCAGCAGTTGCAGCCGCTCCAGTCCAAGGCCGAAGCCCAGAGACGGGGTCTTTTGGCCGCCCAGTTCGTCAATCAGGCCGTCGTAGCGCCCGCCGCCGCACACGGTGCCCTGGGCACCAATGGAGTCAGACACGAATTCAAATACCGTCTTGGTGTAATAGTCCAGCCCGCGGACAATGCGGGAGTTTACGGTGTAGTCGATATTTTGCGCTTTTAAGTAAGACTGTACTTTATCAAAGTGTTCCCGGCACTCGTCGCACAGATAGTCGGTCACTGCCGGGGCGTCCTTGGCGATCTCCTGACATACCGGGCTTTTGCAGTCCAAAATGCGCATGGGGTTGCGCTCCAGGCGGCCCCGGCAGGTGTCGCACAGTTCGTCTTTGCGGGCAGCAAAGTAGCTGCGCAGGGCGTCATAATATTTGGCACGGCAAGTGGGGCAGCCGATGGAGTTGATCTCCAATCGCAGTCCGGTGACCCCCAGCCGATCAAAGATCGCGGAAGCCAAGGCGATGAGTTCAGCGTCTGCCAGGGGGGATTGGGTGCCGAAGCACTCCACACCGAATTGGTGGAACTCCCGCAGGCGACCGGCCTGAGGCTTCTCGTACCGGTAGCAGCTGTCCAGATAATAGACCTTTTGGGGCAGCGCCTCGTTGCACAGCCCGTTCTCCAGAAATGCCCGGGCAGCACCGGAAGTGCCCTCCGGGCGCAGGGTAATGGAGCGACCGCCCTTGTCGTTAAAGGTGTACATCTCTTTTTGCACCACATCGGTGGTGTCACCCACGCCCCGCTGGAACAGCTCCGTGTGCTCAAACACAGGGGTACGGATCTCTTTGTATCCAAAGTCGGCGGCCGTTTCCCGAGCCGTGGCTTCAATATACTGGATTTTGTAGGCGTCCTGGGGCAGCACGTCCTTGGTGCCCTTAATCGCTTTGGTAATCAGTGCCATAGTTCTTTCTCCGTTCGTGTAATACCAGCAAAATCGGGTGAGCTGGCTCACCCGTTGCGTTTTTAGTGATTGTATTTGGGGTTGACGATCTCTCGCCATTCAAAGTCGCCCCGCTCCACGCCGCGGATCAGCGCCTCTGCCGTGGCAATGTTGGTGGCAAAAGGAATGTTGTGCACATCACACAGCCGCAGCAGGTCGTTGTCATTGGGTTCATGGGGTTTGGCGGTCAGCGGATCTCTAAAGAAGATCAGCAGGTCGATTTCGTTGCAGGCAATGCGGCTGGCGATCTGCTGGCCGCCGCCTTGGCTGCCGCCTAAAAAGCAGTTGATCTTCAGACCGGTGGCCTCGGCCACCAGCTTGCCGGTGGTGCCGGTGGCACACACCTCGTGGCGGCTGATAATGCCGCAGTAGGCAATGCAAAACTGCACCAGCAGTTCTTTTTTGGCGTCATGTGCAATCAGCGCAATGTTCATAATACTTCTCCGTTTCTCTTAGGGTGGTCAGGTGGATAGGCGCGCCGGGGCGCTGTAGGTTCAGCCGTTTCTATATAAACGGCGGTTGTTTTTTGTTTTACGGTTCATCATACCATATTTTGGCGTTTTATTCAACAAAAAATACAGGTCAGTTCAGCAGGGCACCGGTTTTTTGATTGGTTTTTTCGTCCGTATTGTTCTGATACCAGTATTTGATGATGGAAGAGGTGATCTCTGCGGTGGAAGTACCGCTGCCTGCCAGCTCTACCACGGAGGCCACGGAGATCTCCGGATTGTCATAGGGGGCAAAGGTGATCAGAAAGCCGTTGTTCTTCTTCACACCGTTGACGAACACCTGCGATGTACCGGTCTTGGCGGCGACTTCGGTGCGCAGCTGGTTGAAGATTAGAGAGGGTGCACCTTGCGTTGCCACCAGGCGCATACCGCTCTTAACGGCAGTAAGGGTGGATTTGTGCAGATCCAGGCTCTCCTCTATCTTAGGCTGGGTCTCGGTGACCGTGCCGCTGCTGTTGTCAATCAGGCTCTGTACCAGGTGCAGCTGGTAGCGGGTGCCGCCGTTGGCCACAGTGGCGCAGTAGTTACTCAACTGTAAGGGCGTAAACAGGTTGTCAGACTGGCCGATACCCGCCTGAATGGTATCACCGCTTTGCCACACGCCGCCGGCAGCTTCACGCTCCTCCGGCCCGGCCAGGGTACCGGCAGACTCGGCGATCTCCACGCCGGTCTTTTGTCCCAGGCCAAAGGCACTGGCGTACTCGTTCATCTTGGTAATGCCCAGGCGCTTGGCACAGTTGTAAAAGAAGATGTTACAGCTGTCGCGCAGGGCAGTCTCCACATTCTCGCCGCCGTGGGCATTTTTGTACAGGCACTGGAAGGTCTGGTCATAATAGCGAAACAGACCGCCGCAGTTGAAGATGGTGCTGCGGGTGATGGCGCCCTCCTCCAGGGAGGCCACTGCCATCATGGGCTTAAAGGTAGAGCCGGGGGCGTAGGTGCCCAGGGCAAAGCGGCTCCACAAGGGCCGCCGCCGGTTGGTGGCCAGCTGCTCGTATTTGTCATAGTAATCCGCCAGGTCGAAGGTGGGATAACTGGCGGATGCCAGTACCGCGCCGGTGTTTACATCCTGCACCACCACGGCGCCGGCGGAATTGTAAAGATCCGTTTTGTCGCAGACCTTTTTCAGCTCTTTTTGGGCCAGGGCTTGCAGGTCACGGTCAATGGTCAGCACCACCGTGTTGCCCTGTACCGGGGCTTTGGTGATCTCCTCGGTCACATGGCCGTCCTTGTCTACGGTAATGGTCTTTTCACCGGGGGTGCCCCGCAGAGCACTCTCCATGGCGCTTTCAATCCCGCTTTCGCCGATCTGGTCATGAATGCCGTAGCCTTTGCCTTTCAGCTGGGCGTACTCCTCTGCGTTGATCTTGCGCACGGTGCCCAGAATGTGGGGCGCCAGGGTGGAGTCCGTATATTCCCGGTGGGTCACCACCTGTACATCGGCACCCAGGTAACGGTCCTTGTCCTCTTTAATGGCGGCTACCGTCTCGCTGCTCACCTCGTCGGCGATCACTACCGGGGTGCTGATGGAGAATTGCAGCCGGGTCAGCTCGTAGCGCAGGTTGCCGATTTGCAGGGCGGTCTTGGTGTCGTATTGTTCCAGACCGTACTTCTCCACCATAGCGTCATAGCAGTTTTGTGCTGTGGCGTAGGGTTGCAGGTTGAACATATCCGCACTTTTCATAGTGGCAATGTCTGTCTTTTTACCGGAAAAGACGATTTTGCCGCTTTTCAGCTTTAAGGGCAAATTTTGCGTGTATTCCTCGCCGTTTTTCTGAAACAGCGCAATGAGATTTTGCAAAATGGCGTTGCGCTTGTCGTTCTCCGTAGCGGCAGGGAAGTAGGCAGCGTCCAAAATAATGGAGTTGGTCTCCCTGTTGGTGACTAAGGCGTTGCCGTTACGGTCCACAATCTCGCCTCGGGCGGCCTCAATGGCAACCTTGTAGGTCTTGACCGTATTGTTTTGGGCGGCGTAGTATTCGTGATCCTGAACCTGGATTTTATATAGCGTGGCGGAGAAGCCGATGATCATCACTGCCACCAGCAGCAGGGCAATGACCGAACGGGTGCTTTTGTATCGACTTTGCATCGGCTTTTCTCCTTTCGTTTTTTTATAGGATGCCCATTATTGCAGGGCCTTGCGGTTCAGCCGCTGGCGCAGGGGTCGCAGCAGGAACCAAAGAATGGGGGCAACCACCGCTGTGTACAGGGCACAGGGTAGGTAAAAGGTGAACAGGGTGTTTGTGCCGCCGTCTACGCCCTTAATGAGAATAAAGCACAGCCAGTACAGCAGACCGTACAGAAAGGGCGCCGGCAGAGCAAACAGCATGTGGATCACAAAGGTACTGCGAATATAGCGCTCCATCACCGCGGACACGCCAAAGCACAGCAGCATAAAGAACAGGGCGTTGAACCCGGCGGATTTGGCCGCGTGCAGGTCCCACACGCACCCGGCAAACAGTCCCAGCAGTGCGGCGGGCAGTTCCCGCTCGCCCATGACCAGCAACAGGGTCACCGGCAGCAGCAAAAAGCAGCGGGCGCTGCCGATTTGCCAAAACAGGCCGGGGGTATTCTGCAACAGGCCGGCGACGGCGATTACCAAACAGTAGACCGTGTATTTTACCGTCTTTTGATGTGTTGTCAGTTCCATTACTTGCCTCCCTTAGCGGGGGTAAAGCCGGTGAGCACCAGGCAGTCGGTAATATTGGCAATATCCGTGCCGGGCTTGATAATGGCGTAGGTACTGATGTTGGTGGTCTCGTCCGCCACCTCCTCCACCGTGCCAATGATCAGGCCCTTGGGCAGTTTAGAGCTGATGCCTGCGCTGGCAATGATGGAGCCGTAGGTAATGTCCGTAGAGGTGCTCAGGTTCTCAAACTTGCAGCAGCCGTCCGCCGCCAGCTTGGCGTCGCCGGTTACATAGCTGACCTCGCCGGAGTTGATGTCATAGGCAGAGACGGAAAAGTCCGGGTCCAGCACCGTGGTGACGATGCTGTATGTGGGATAGGCTTTCTTCACAATGCCGATCAGGTAGCGACCGTAAAGCACCGCATCGTTCTCCTTGACGCCGTTGACGGTGCCTTTGCTGATGGTAAAGCTGAGATACGGATCTGCGCTGTCCCGGCCTACCACATCGGCAGCCACATACTGAAAACCGCTGTTCTCGTCTTTCAGCTCCAGCGCCTCTTTGTACTCCTCATTTTGGCTCTTGATATTTTTATAATCCGCCAGCTGCTCCTGCATTTCGCCCAGTTGGCGTTGCAGCTCGTCAATCTTCTTTTCGTATTCGGTATTGCCCTTGGCGTTGCCGGAGAGGGTGGCCAGCCCGTCGCTGATCTTCTCCGCAACCCAGTGGGCGGGGGCAAAGACGGTACCCAGTACGCCGCTTTGGGCGGTCTCGCCGTGGCCGGTGGCTGCCGCAATGAGCATACCCAGCACCAGGAGTGCTGCCAGTATGCCGACGGTCTTCACCGGGCGGCTTTTCCAAAATGCTTTCATTATCTCGCCCTTCTCAGTTTGATGGAGGTGCCGATAGCCACGCAGTCGGTGGGGGCGTCCGGAATGTGAATTTTGATTTTCGTTTCCTGCTCGATCAGGTCCGCCAGCCCCCGCAGGGTGCTGGAGCCGCCGGTCAGGTAAATGCCCCGGTCCATAATGTCCGCTGCCAGCTCCGGCAGGGTCACTTCCAGGGTCTCCTTAATGGCACGGATGATCTCCTGCACCGGCTCGGTCAAGATTTCCCGTACCTGGGCGCTGGTGATCTCCATGGCGCCGGGCAGACCGTCCGTCAGGTTGCGTCCCCGCACTTCCATAGCGCCCTCGCCGTCATAAGGTGCGGCAGAGCCGATTTTCAGCTTGATCTCCTCTGCCATGGGCTCGCCGATGAGCAGGTTGTGGTGTTTTTTGATATAGTCGATGATGGCCTCGTCCATGGCCTCGCCGCCTACTTTAATGCTCTTGCAGGCTGCAATGCCGCCCAGGCTCAGCACCGCCACATCGGTGGTACCGCCGCCGATGTCTACGATCATGGAGCCGGTAGGCTCATACACCGGCAGACCGGCGCCCAGCGCTGCGGCCATGGGCTCGTCGATCAGCTCCACATCCTGCGCACCGGCGCTGCGTACCGCGTCCTCCACGGCACGGCGCTCTACCTCGGTGACCCCGGATGGCACGCTGATGACCACCCGGGTCTTGGAAAACATGGAGCGCTTGTCCGAGCGGAAAATAAAGCTGTGGAGCATATCCGCGGTCATATCAAAGTCGGCGATGACGCCGTTTTTCAGCGGTCGCACGGCCACAATGGAGCCGGGGGTGCGGCCGATCATCTGCTTGGCCTGGGTGCCGGTGGCAACCACCCGCTTGGTCTTTACATCTACGGCTACCACGCTGGGCTCCCGCACAATAATGCGGCCCTTGCGGTCGCAGATCATGGTGGTGGCAGTACCCAAGTCGATACCGATATCTCTTGACAAAATCATATGTATTCTCTCACTTTCAAAAACAGGGGGCAGTGCCGCCGCCCGCTGTATAAACTTTCAGCGATAATATTATATATTAAATATAAAGGGAACACAACACCCAAACGCCAAAAAATCGAAAATTTATAACTTGGTCATTTTTCGGGTCGGTGTCGGTGGGTGCTGCCGCATTTTTGGCAAAAAAAGACCGCCGCTCCGGCGTACCGGGGCGACGGTTTTTCACTTGTTTTTATACCTGCTCTCGGGCGATCAGATTGATCTGGTTGGAGTAGACAGTTTGCAGTTTGCCGTTTTGGTCGTAGTAATTTACATACCCTCTGGCCGCCCAGTTGTAGCGGTTGGAGAGTTTCTTTATATTCACTACATAGGTCTCCTCCAGGCTGTCAGTATTGAAGTTGCTGGCCAGCATTTTGTTGTTTAGAAGCAGGGTAAAGTCGGTGGGGTTAAAGTCGGCGGCGTCATTGTAGTAGAACGCTACGCCCACGGACTGAATATCCAGGTAATCCGGCCACCCGGCGGCCATCACAAAGGAGCCAACATTGTTCTTTTCGTCCAGTTTGTAGTACAGATCCAGCACCGGTACCCCGTCCTTAGCCGGGGAGGGGGTGGGCAGAGAGGCACTGTCCGCCGTGTAGGTGGGCAGCAGGGTCACATTTTGGCCGCTGCGCAGCTTTTCCAGCACGGTGCGTTCGTCACAATCCCAGCCGGTGGCGGTGTAGCCGTAGCGATAGGGCACCTCCGGCAGCAGATCTGCCAGACTGTCCGTTGCCGCCCATTCCGCCGTGGTGCGGGTAACGGTGGCGCTGATCCAGCCGCTTTCGGTGGCAAAGGTCAGGGTGGAGCTGCCGGTCTTTACGCACACCGCTTGCAGCTGCGCATTGGTGGTGGCGGTAAAGTGGTAGGAGGTGTTGCGGCTCATATAGCGGTGATTGATCTTGTCGTACCAACCCACAAAGGTGTAGCCGTCATAGGGCAGTGCCACCAGGGTTACGTCGGCACCCTTTAAGGGTTTGTAGCCGCCACAGCCGCCGGTTTGATCGCCTACTGTGGCGGCGCAGGTGCCGTTCAGGGCAGTGACGGTCAGGTCGAAGTACGGTGCCAGTTTATAAATGGCAGTAAGCACCGCCGTGGTGCCTGCGTCGATCTGTGCCTGGGTCGCATCGTCAGTCAGGTAGGGGGTGTAGGCGTCCACTTCCTTTTGCAGGGCGGCCAGGCTCTCGGCCGAATACTGCGTCGCTTTGCAGGCGGCAGCCAGGGACAATGCCGCTTCCAGCGCACTGCGGTCCACCTCTGCTTTGGGTGGAATCACGGTTTTGCTCTTAAAGGTGATCTTTTGGTCCGCGCCCCGCACATAGCTTAGGTACACGGTATTGTTCACCGGGCAGGCGGTGAGGGTAGACACCGGGCTGTCAATGCGTTCGCCCTCCTGGGTAAAGGTGCCGTTGTCGTAGCGGTACAGCAGCAGGTTGCCGCTCTCCGTATTGGGGCTGGCCACCAGGTACAGGGCGCCGTCCAGGGTGGTCCATGCGGTTTCGCCGCAGGCGATGCCGCTGTCCGGGCCGAGTGTCCAGTTGCTACCGTCATAGATGGCGGTTTGCAGGGTGGAGCCGCCCAAAGATAGGTACAGCTTGCCGCCGCTGCTGATCACATCGTAAAAGTTGCCCTTTACCGTATCGTCAGAGAATTTTTCAAAAGCGGTGCCGTTCCATTTGAGTGCGGTGATCACGCTGTTACCGGAGCGATACAGCAGGCAGGGACCGCCGTAGTCCACCAGCTTGGGCTGGCCGATAAAAGTGCCGGTTACATAGGTGCCAAGGTCAGTGGCGGTGGTGCCGTCCACCTGCATCAGCAGCAGGTCGTTGTAGTACATATAGCCCACCTGCCGGTTGGTGATGCAGGCCATATACAGCTTGCCGCCGATTACCCGCAGGCTGACCCCGGTGCCGGCGTTATCCACCGTGCGTACCGCTTGCCAGCTGCCCCCGGCGGTTAGGTTGTAGCGCATCAGTCGGGCGGCACCGTTGGTGTCGTTAAAGGCCATATACAGGTTGCTGCCCTGCCGTGCCAGTTGAAATTCGCTGGCAAAGTTCTCGCTGATCTCCGGCGCAAAGTCCGTCCAGGCACCGTTTTCACACTTGCGGGAGCGGATCTTTTTGTTCTCTGCCGCTACGGTGTACAGGGCGCCGTCTACCTCTGTCATGGTTACGCCGTAGGTCATGTTTCCGGTGGCGGCATAGTTCAGATCCTGCCACAGGTCATAGTCGCTTTTTTGCGGAATTTCCACTTCCAGGGTGGCCTGCTGTTTGTCTGCGGATACGGCAATGTTCTTCAGCACAATGCCGGAGTTGCTGCCGTCGCTGAAGGTCAGGGCCCCGTCTGCCAGGGTGGCGCTCATATCCGCAGAGCCGATGGTGCTGCGGGTTTTGCCGGTGCTGTCGTCCTTGTAGGGCAGGTAGGCGTGGCTCACATCCAGTATCTCGTTGCCGGTGTAGCCCGGTTGGCCGGACTGGGGCCGGAACACATAAATGCCCGTGTAGCCCCGCAGGTTGGTCAGCCCGTCCACATTCAGGTTCACTCGGTAAACGATCACCCCGGTGCCGCCGATGCGGCAGTCCAGGGAGTCCTGCTCCGTGTAGTTAATGGGGGGCTTTTTGCGGTATTCTACCACAAAAATTTCATGGTCGTTTAAGGGCGATTTCAGGATAAAGGCCTGGTTTCCGTCAGCGTTGGCCTGGTCATCCAGGGTTAGGGTGCTGTTTTGGGTTACCGTATCTATGTCGATCCAGTGGGTAAAATACATCCGCTCGTAGGCCAAGGGGTACTGGGGCGAGCCGGGGATTACTCCGCCCATTACGGACCAGCTGTACACCGGCCGGTCGTTGCCGGAATTGCGGTACAGGTCCGGGTAGCCAAAGGTGTGCAGGTACTCGTGAGCCAGCAGACTGCTGCCCTCGGAGCGCAGTCGGTCGGTGCCAAACACACTGTAGCCGACCACCGGCTTGTTGTTGATCTTGGCAGAGCCGGAGTAGTCGCTTTTGTGGGCCACCAGCGTGGTTGCGGAGGCGGCTTCGGCGGAGCGGGAGGCCTTTAGAATTACCATCACATTGTCCACATAGCCGTCCCCGTCCAGATCCACGGCTTTGTCTGCAATAGAGGGCATTTGACGGATCAGGCTCTCTATGATTTGGGTGTCCAAATTTTGAACCAGGGCGTCGCTTTCCTTCACCGGGACTTGCAGGGCATGCACTGTGGTGCCGTCGTACTGGGGAATGGTGTTTTTCATTTGCAGCTGACCGTAGGAAATGCTGCTCAGATAGTTCTTCAGCGAGCGGCCAAAGCTGCCGTCGATATAGCCTACCAGTTCCCCGGCGTATTGATTAAAATAGGCGTCTGCCGCCGTCTGCGTGTCGTCTGCAAAGTAGCCGAACAGCACAATGTTGGCCTTGTTGACCGTTTTGTTGCCGGTGGTCTTGGCCTGGGCACTGATGGGTAGTGCCGTGCATAGCAGAATCATGGTCAGCAGCAGCGCCAAACCCCGCTTGATCTTGTTCATTTTTTTGCACCCCTTCGCGCCAAAAAATGGCGTAATTTCTACCCGAATCATACCATATTTTCTATTGTCAAGTCAATGCGCTTTTGGCGTTGACAAACAGAAATGTTTTGTGCAACGCTCCAGTGGCCTTTTGTGGCGTACCGTCCGCTTTTTGTCCCACTGTATTGCGATTTTTGCTTTTTGTGGTATGATGAAGAAAAACGCACAGCCGTGCGAAAGGAGCAGAAGTGTATGACAAATCGAACAGAACTGGAAGACCGGGCCATGGAGTGGGTACAAACCATGCTGAACAGCGACATGGAACCGGAATTCAAAGAGATCATTGAGGATGTGGAGACGGAGGATGTGTCCGATGCGGAGGGTGTGTATGCGCTGGCGAGGCACTTGGCTTTCTACAACGAGGCTCGGCCGGTGCCGCCCCAGGCGGCGGGCTTTGTTTTGTGGGCTTTCCGCTTAGCCATTCAGGAAGAGAACGGCGAGGCCATGCTGAATTTGGGCGTGCTTTATTACACCGGACGCCTGGGCGAACAGGACTTTGCCAAAGCGGTGAAGTATTACAAGATGGCATACGCCCACGGTGAGTGGTTCGCTTGCCAGAATTTGGGCTATTGCTACTATTACGGCCGCTCGGTAGAGGTAGATTACGCCCGGGCATATCACTATTTTGTGAAGACGGCGCTCAAGGGCTTTACCGAGTCGCTATACAAGCTGGGCGATATGTACGCCAAAGGTCTGTATGTGGAACAGGACCGGCGGTTGGCCTATACGCTGTATCAGCGGGCATATGACGAGATGGACGAGACCTGCGATGTCTTTGCCGATGTTTGCCTGCGCCTGGCCAATGCGTATTATGACGGCGTTGGAACAAAACGGGATTGGAGCCTGGCGCTGCGGTATTACCAGATGGCAGAGAGCAGCTTTTATGACCAGATTGCCGCCGGGGATTTCTTTAAGAAAAAAGTCCTTCGTGGCGTGATTGAAAAGATAGACCTGATCCGCCAACATTATAATGAGGAATTGGGACTGTAAAAAAATTCGGATACATAAAACCCGCACAGCGTGATTACACATTGTGCGGGCTTTTTGTTTATGGATTGCAAATGCCACAGGGTTGGTATCCCTGTTGAATGGCGGCCTTTTTGGAAATGGCGTGCTTGCTTTTTAGAAATCGACAACCGCTGCGATGATATTTGTGACCGGTATCGGTAATATATACGGTTTCGCTTGACTTTTTGACCTCCGGCGCAACATAGCGTTTTTTTGTAGTTGTATGCTGTTTTGATTTTGTTTTCTGTGCTGTGGCGCTTGTCGAACTTTTTTTCTTTTTAGCCGGTTGCTTTGCTTTGGTCGTTTTAGCAGTTGTTTGTGTACTGTTGCTTTGCGAGATCTTGTTTGTGTGTGCTTGTGTTTCCGTTTTTGTAGTTGCCGCTTCCCGCGGTTCGGGATCGGTGATTTCCGGTTCGATATCATCTGCAGTGATAGATTCCGCAGCATAGAGATCATCGTCAGATGGAGTGGTTGAACGCTCTTTGAGCGCGTTAACGGTGCAGATGAGAACGAGGAGAACGAAGAACACAGCAACTACTGTGACCAAAATCCGTCGTTTTTTTTGATCGCTGCTTAATTTGTTTATTTTTTGTTCCAAATTTTCTATTTGTTTTTCAACCTGCTTTAGTTCTTTTCTAGCAGAACGCAGGCGATTTTCCGCGTTGCGTTTGTCATTGATTTTATTTGAGAGTTGGTACCATTTGTAATCTTTTTGGTGATCAAGTGCTTGTTCCAGTGTATCTATCTGCGCTCGTAGTTGTTGTCGTTGTTCAGTTAATACGTTTCGTTCGTTTGACAACTTTGCGGTTTCCTGGGTTTCACCGGCAAAAAATGCTTTGATTTTTTCCTTATCCATGTTGTTTCTCCCTAATTTGTACTTCATCCTATTTAATTGTAACATAGCAAGGGAGAAAATGCAATGCGCACACTCGTCGGCCTAATGGGTATCTTGTCCTCTGAAGAGTTAGACGTATTACAAAACGGCGGGAGCAAGTCCTCGTCCTACGGCGATGCAATAGAGTGTACTGCAACCTGTACTGCAACGCCACAAGGTTTTTATTTTCTCTCGTTTTTACGCAAGCGGAAATTTGGCTTAAATAAGCCAAAAACAAAAACAGAAAGAAAAAAGACGGCGTAAACAAACGCCGTCTTGGTGGTTGCGGAGGTAGGACCGAGATTGCGCACTCGCTACGAAACAGTCCCCCGGACTGTTTCTCCCAAATTTGCTGCTCGTTACACTCGCCAAATTTGGAGCCTCCTCGTCGTCACAAGTTCCATATCGCTCCAAACCACTTTTGTTTATGCGTAAGGCAAAAGTGATTTGTCGCTTATTCCACTGCTCCTCCTCTCCCCAAAAAGGCTTTCGCCTTTCCGGGGACCCCATTGTAGGTTCGAGCCAAAAAAGAAAATAAAAAACAGACACCGTCTGGTGTCTGTTTTGGTGGTTGCGGAGGTAGGACTCGAACCTACGACCTCCGGGTTATGAGCCCGACGAGCTTCCAACTGCTCTACTCCGCGATATGGTCGGTGCACTTTCTTAGTGCTATATCATTATAGCAGATATTTTCATTTTGTCAACACCTAAATTTTGGCAAAGGAAAAATCGAGGGCGACCCGGGCAATGAAAAAGCAGCGGGCCACTGATAACCCACTGCTCTCCCATCATCTGCCGATGATAACCTTAACCTGTGCTTAAGCACAAAAATATAATACTATATTCCGGCCAAAAAGGCAAGCGAATTGCAGATATTTAACGAATTTATTTATGGTGTATCATTACAGCGGGTATAAATTTAGTTGTGCAGCGGTAGCGAAAGGCACAAAATGCCCCGATAAAATCCAAAAATAGGCAAAAAACAACCCTGCCGCGTGGCAGGGCTGCAAGCGATTTTAACTTATTTTACGCGGCTGATCTCGCCATGCTTTGCCAGATACTCGTCGCTGGCCGGGAAGTGGTTCTTGTAAGTGATGCTTACCACGGCGCTCTTGTCGCGCAGAACGGCTACATTCGCGTGGGACACATCTACGGTAACTTCCATATCATAGTCGGCCTCTACGATCATGCCGGTCTTGGTGTCGATTTTCACAACGCCGGTGCCATTCTTATAATGTACCTTGCAGTTATCGGCAGTGGTGCCCTCAGACCAGGTCAGCGGCTTGATGCTGTTAACAACGGTGTCGATGCCGCCCAGTGTATTGAAGAACCGACCCTGAGAGTCCTGACCCTTGTGGCTCATTTCAGCCATCTTAGGCTGGATCTTCATAGTGATGGTGCCGTCGCCGTTGTCCTCAACTACAACAGCCAGCACATCATCGGCAGTCAGAGAAGAGGTGACTAAGCTGTTGCCCTTCTCGTCTACATCGTCCTTCTGCACTTTGCCGGCGGTGGGAGGCAGGGCAGAGGTGCCTGCGTGAAAAATGCCGCCTACGATACCGGGTACCATGCTGTTGATGGTTTTGTTCTCGTTACCGTCGATGATGACACTGTTAATCTTTAAGTCCTCATCGCCGATGAAGGCGCTCCAAGTCTGCTTACCGTCCGGTGTATTGAACTCGGCGGTCTCAGCCTTGGTCTTGTTATAGGCCTCTACATAGTACTTGACTGCGTCCTCAGCGGTGTCCATTTTAATACCGCCGTAAGTGCCGGCCTGAAACTCGCCGATTACGGACTTGTCCTCAGTAGCGGCGGCGTCGGCAGCTACGGGTGCGGTCTTGGCGGCAGAAAATACCACCTTAACGGCAAAGATAACTGCAACGGCAACCAGTGCAATTAACAAAATGCGGATGATCACATCCAGTGCGGATTTGCGTTTCACATTATAGCTCATAATAAATCCCCTTTCTACAGTATAATAACCGATAAGAACATAATTTTCAACTGCTTTTTTCAAATCCGTCCAAAAAAAGTAGAAAATTCCGTTTTCGGTTGACTTTTTACAAGGGATTCAGTACACTTACAATTAGCAAGTAGTACCTAAAAATACAAAATCCAGAGATACTACCTTGCAGAAGGGGGATTTTAATTATGGCGGAGACGCTGCAAAAAACCAAGAAGAAAGCCGGGCGGAAAAAACACCGTGCCGGTCGCATTGTGCTGGCGGTACTGGGGGTGCTGATCCTGGCCATTGTGATTACGGATGTGGTGGTGTGCCACCATCGGTCGGACCCGGGCCACATTCAAGCGTATGACACCCAAAATCCGTATGTTTTGGAACAGACAGACATTTCCGGTCACCGCAGCGGCGGCGGGATCGAACCGGAGGAAACTCTGCGTGCCTTTAAGAACTGCGCCGAGAACCCGGACTTCTCCATTGATGTGTTTGAGTTTGACCTGCATGTCACCAAGGACGATGTGCTGGTGCTGCTTCATGACGACACGGTGGACCGCACCTCGGACAGCCAGCAGGTGTTTGGCGAGAAGGATGTGCGCCCGGAGAACAAGACTTATGACGAACTGCGCCAGTTGAATATGGGGGCGCAGTTTGAGACGGAAAGCGGCGAAAAGCCCTATGCGAACCTGCATGGAGATCAGGTGCCGGACGATCTGCGCATTTTGCGGGTGGAGGACGCGCTGGACTACCTGATCGCACAGGGCAAGGGCGAATATAAGTATATTATCGAGATTAAAAACAGCGGCGATTTGGGCACCCACGGTGTGGACCTGCTCTATAATATTATGAAAGAGCGCGGAATTATCGACCGGGTGATCTTCGGCACCTTCCATAAGGAAGTGAGCGCCTATGTGGACGCCACTTACAAGGATATGACCCGCAGCACTTCCATTGCCGAGGTGGCGGAATTCTGGGCTGCAGCCCTGCGCAATGACGAGAATTACACGCCGCCCTGTAAGGTGCTGCAAATTCCCTATTGCGCGCCGTACAAGAACCTGGGCTTCAACCTGGGCACAGCCACGGTAATCAATTATGCCCACGCCCATGATATGGCGGTGCAGTATTGGACAGTGAACGACCCGGAGGACATGGCCTACCTGGTGGATTTGGGCGCCGATTGCATTATGTCCGATTACCCGGATAAGCTTTATGATACCATGCAGGATAAGGCGTGATACTGCGTATTCAAAATTGTTGAGAACAAGTTGATAAATTATCGTTCGGCACAACTGATAGAGGCATCTTCTCTTAGGAGAGGATGCCTCAATTCTTAACGCTAAATTTTAAAGGTTATGACAGCTTTGTCCAGGTCTCAAGAACCGGCTGCTTTGCATCTTCCGGGTACAAAATGACATAAAGACGGTCATTTCTGGAGGACTGGATGGCAAGGAAGTTGTCGTATGTTTCACCATAGGCATACAGGCAATGATCGGTGACATCGGCGGTGGTGAATCCTTCTTCTCCGTGATTTACCATGATACCTCCTTGAACCGTTTTGCTTGATTCACTCATTTCATAAAAAGAGACCAGTTGATAGATATCCATGTTTTTGGCCAGATAGGGCGAATTCCATTGCGTATTGAGCAGATTGCGAGAAATGGATGACGGTTTTTTGGTCGGATTCATTTGGTCGGATTTTACTAAAATGCCTGTGCTTGAACCATTCAAATCCAGTCGAATCAGCAGAACATCGGTATCGGGATAGGCGTTTTTGACCGTGAATTTGCAGCTATGTTTGTTGTAGAATTCTACTGTGTTTTTGTCGAGAACTTTGTATTTTGCTTTCTCTATCTCCGAGTCCCCCGGCGCATCAGCAGAACTTGTGATCTGAACCTGATTATTTTTGCTGAATTTGTATGTGGAAACCAGTCCAAGAGAGTCGGGTAAGTAAAGTGACCAAGAGCAACCGGAGAGTTTCTGCACGATGGGGGCTGTTGATTGTGTCGCAGTTGATTTGGTCGTGGAAGTGGCGTTCTTAGTTGTGGCTTTTCCTCTATCTTCAATTAACTTCTTGTTTTTTGTTCCGCGGCAAAGCACCTCGTTGCGCGCACAGATTCCTTCATATTTTTCCTTTTTTCCATACTTTCCGTTCTCGTTCTGCGCCTTTTTTAGTGCCTGTATGGCGGTTTTTCCACTTGCAAGCGAATCAAACACAGATGTTACCATATTGCCGTCATAGTTAACGGTGGTGATAAAATAATTGGAGTAGACAACAGCTGCGCCTTTTTGAATCAGTATGTCGGAGAGGTAAGCATCATAACCGGATAGGCAAGTGGCAAGATAAAAGAAGGCGCCGTTAAAGCTTCCGTCTGCATAATAATCTTTGAAAAAGTCACCGGTAAGCATGGCTCTGCCGGAAGAACTGGCGATAATTCGTTGTCCATCACAGTATTTTCGGAATTCCTTGCTTTTCTTCAGACTTTTATAAGTGATATTTAATGAAAGACAGGCGTGCTGCTGTTTTGTCCAACAACCGTGACCGTCCCACAGGATAATTTTGGCACCACTGAGATTTTTTAGGGTGGACAGATTTACCTGCTCGTTATCAAGATTATCACCGGTATTAAAGCGAAAGTTGTCCTTTTTGGCTATTTTTTTGGCGGTTGTATCGTATGCGTCATTCTTAATATCACTGTTATAAAAGGGTTGGGTGGTAACGATGCGACTACCTTTTCCCCCGGCTTTCATACCATCAATTGTTGGAGTATAGACGATAACATCACCGCCGTTAGCCAGTGTGCAGACAACACATAGGGTATCTGGTTCATAGGAAACATCTGAAAAAACGCCTAGGTTTTTCATTTTGTTGGCGTATGCGAATTCTTTTTGCAACAAAGCGGGTAACGCATTCTCATTTTTATCATGCGAATTCCAATAGCTGTTTTCAATTTGCGTAAACTGTTCAGTTACAGTATCAAAATCCGTTGCTACATTGGCTGTGGTTTCTTTGCTCTTTTGAGAATAGATCAATGGTATAGATATGGTGGTTGCCAATACGCACACGGCAAGAAGAATGAGCAGGCTGATAATTATGTATTTCTTCTTGTCCTTTTTTTGTGGCGTTTGGTTATTGTTGGCCGGATTTGGTTGCATACAGATTCTCCTTTTGTTATGGTTTTTCCATTTACAGCAGTATATGCTTTTTTTGGTGAATTTTCTATATGCCAATAGAGTACACTTAATAGTTTGAAACAAAGTGAAAAAGAAAAGGAACGGCATTGCCGTTCCTTTTTGCTATACATGATAGATTTACAGTACCTTGTCCAGGAAGGTGGTCAGGCGCTCGGCCTTAGGTTGGTCGAAGATGTCCGTGGGAGTGCCTTCTTCCAGCACCTTGCCGTCGTCCATAAACAGCACCCGGCTGGCAACCTCCTTGGCAAAGCCCATCTCGTGGGTGACCACCACCATGGTCATACCGTCGTTGGCCAGTTCTTTCATCAGATCCAGCACCTCGCCCACCATTTCCGGGTCCAGGGCGGAGGTGGGCTCATCAAAGAGCATCACCTTAGGGTTCATGGCCAGAGAGCGCACGATGGCGATTCGCTGCTTTTGGCCGCCGGAAAGCATGGAGGGATAGGCGTCTGCCTTATCCCGCAGGCCGATCCGATCCAGCAGGCGCAGGGCGTTCTCGTTGGCCTCCTCCTTGTTCATCAGCTTCAGCTGAATGGGGGCCAGGGTAATATTGCCCAGCACGGTCTTGTTGTTAAACAGGTTAAAGTGCTGGAACACCATACCCATACTGCGGCGCACCCGGTTGATGTCCGTCTTTTTGTCCGTAATGCACTGGCCGTCAAACCAGATTTGACCGGAGGTGGGGGTTTCCAGCAAATTCAGACACCGCAAAAAGGTGCTCTTGCCGGAGCCGGAGGGGCCGATCACAACGATCTTTTCGCCCTTTTCGATATTTTCGTCTATGCCTTTCAGCACTTCCAGCTTACCAAAGCTTTTGTGCAGGTCAGATACCTTTATCACTTTTTCTCAGGCTCCTTTCCATCAACTTAATGCCCAGGGTGATTACCAGTACGATCACAATGTAGATCAGAGCCATCACCAGGTAGGGGATCATAAATTCGTAGCTGTTGGAGCCAATGCGGTTAAACGCAACATACAGGTCCATAGCGCCTACGAAGCTGACCACCGAGGTCTCTTTGATCAGCGAGATAAACTCGTTGCCCAGGGTGGGCAGAATATTCTTGACCGCTTGGGGAATCACAATCTTCATCATGGTGGTGGCGTAGCTCAGGCCGATGGCCCGGCCGCCCTCCATCTGCCCACTGTCTACGGACAGAATACCGGCGCGCATGATCTCGGAGATATAGGCGGCGGAGTTCATACCGAAGACCACCACGGCTACGGCCACGGAATTCATGTGCAGGTTCATCAGCGGCATCAGCACATAGTAGAATACCAGCAGCTGTACCACAATGGGGGTGCCTCGGAACAGGCCCACATACAGCCCGGACAGACCGTTAAAGAACTTTGCCACCGGATTGGTGCGTGGAATAACCCGGGTGGTGGCGATCACGGTGCCGAAAACGATACCGATCAGCAAGCCCAGCATGGCGATCTCCGCCGTATTGCGCAGGCCAAGCAGTACCGTCTTGTAGCCGTCGTGATGAATAAAGTAGTCAAGGAAAACCTGAACTTTGTTGCTAAAATTATCCATAAGTTGCGTCCCTGCCGCCAAGGCGGCTTCTTGTCAAAAAATGCCCCACCCCCGTGCGGGGGTGAGGTGCGGATTCGTCTTTGTTTATTTGACCTGATTATGCCACATTGTTGATGGCGGTGGTGATGGCAGCTGCCGGTGCGGCATCTACGATCACATAATTCAGGTTGCCGTTGATCAGGTCCTGCATGGCCAGAGAGGCGTTGTCATAGCCAACGAACTGTGCCTTCAAACCGGCAAAGCCCATATCCTCGCTGCCCTGTACATAGGACTGACCGGTGGTGCCGTTCTGGCCGCCGATCTTTACGCTGCTGTCCAGGCCGTTCAGGATTTTCTCCACATCTTCCTTGGTCTTGCAAGCGTCAAAGGTGGTGTCGTCGCCCTTTACAACCACTTTCTGAGAAGCGGAATAATAAGAGTTGGTAAAGTCTACCTGCTTTGCGCGGGTCTCGTTGACGGTCAAGCCGGCCATAGCGATGTCGCACTTCTGCTGCTGCACGGAGGTAACCACGGCTTCAAACTTCATGTCCTTGATTACCAGCTCTTTGCCCAGGCTGTCTGCCAGCGCCTTGGCAATCTCCATGTCAATGCCGTAGAAGGTGTCGCCCTTCTTGTACTCAAAAGGCTCAAACTCGGCGTTGGTGGCAACCACCAGCTGATCCTTGGCGCTGTCCTCGGTGGCGCTGGTCACGCCTGCCGGCTCACCGCTGCCAAAGTAGTGATTGCAGATTTCGTCCAGCTTGCCGCTTTTTTTGAGCTCTTTGATGAAAGCGTTGGCCTTCTCTTTCAGCTCCGGCTGCTTTTTGTCCACGCCAAAGGCGTATTCCTCGTCAGACAGTGCAATGTCGATCACCTTGACCTTCTGGGTCTTGGCGGCCTCTGTGGTGCCCTTGCCATCGTTGCCGCTGTTAGAGGAGCAAGCGGCGAAAGACGCAGCCACAAACAGGACAGCCAGTACCAGGGCAATGACTTTGTTAAACTTCTTCATTGTTTTGTACCTATCCTTTCAAAAAATTGCCGTACAGATACTTATAAATATACGGTTTATCGTGGTTCACTGTAGCACATTCCCGGGAAAAATGCAAGAGCTTTCCATAGATTATACGCATAAATATGCAGTCTTTGCATAGCGAATGTATAGGCGCACAAAAAGGGACGAAAAACAATACGCTTTTTTGTGCAATGTAGCATAAATCCGACCCCGTTGACGAACGCCCCCCGGGGCGCTATAATAAGTAATAAATCACGCCCGCCCGGCAAGGGGGGCAAGATAAGAGAGGTACAGTGTGATGATGACAAATATTCCTGAGCTGAAGCTGGGACTGGTGAGCGTGTCCCGAGACTGCTTCCCCATGGCGCTGTCCGTTGGACGGCGAGACGCATTGGCGGCAGCCTATGCCAAGTACGGCATGCTGCACAACTGCCCGGTGTGTATAGAGAGCGAGACGGATGTGGCGCCGGCTTTAGCAGACTTAAAGGCTGCCGGGGTCAACGCCTTGGTGATCTTCCTGGGCAACTTCGGTCCGGAGACGGCGGAGACCACTCTGGCCAAGCAGTTTGACGGCCCTGTAATGTTTTGCGCAGCGGCGGAGGAGAGCGGCGACAGTCTGCTGGATGGCCGCGGCGACGCCTACTGCGGTATGCTCAATGCGTCCTATAACTTGAACTTGCGGGGCGTGCAGGCGTATATTCCCCAGTACCCGGTAGGTACGGCAGTGGACTGCGCTGCCATGATCCGGGACTTTGTGCCGGTGGCAACGGCGCTGCTGGCACTGTCTGATTTGAAGATCATTTCCTTCGGCCCCCGTCCCCAGGACTTTTTGGCCTGCAACGCGCCTATCGCGCCCCTGCACCGACTGGGCATTGAGATTGAGGAGAACAGCGAGCTGGATCTGTACGCTGCGTTCCACGCCCACGCCGGGGACGCCCGCATTCCCGATGTGGTAGCGGAGATGGAGGAAGAACTGGGTGAGGGCAATAAGAAGCCGGAGATCCTGGCCAAGCTGGCGCAGTACGAGCTGACTCTGCTGGACTGGGTGGAGGCCCACAAGGGCGCGCGCAAGTATGTGGCCATTGCCGGCAAGTGCTGGCCTGCATTCCAGACGGAGTTCCAGTTTGTGCCCTGTTATGTAAACAGCCGCCTGACCGCCAAGGGCATTCCCGTGTCCTGCGAGGTGGATATTTACGGCGTGCTGTCCGAGTTTATCGGCACCTGCGTCAGTCGGGACGCGGTGACCTTGTTGGATATTAACAACAGCGTGCCGGCCGATCTGTATGCGGAGAAGATCAAGGGCGCGTATCCGTACAGCCTGACAGATACTTTTATGGGCTTCCACTGTGGCAACACTCCGGCCTGCAAGTTGTCCACCTGCGAGATGAAGTACCAGAAAATCATGGCGCGCACCCTGCCGGTGGAGTACACCAACGGCACCCTGGAGGGGGATATTGCCCCCGGTCCCATCACCTTCTTCCGGCTCCAGTCCACGGCGGATTGCCGGCTG
>OGYK01000246.1_pt1 | contig 45429 bp, 34 predicted proteins | sample 1576501 | NCBI WGS metagenome assembly OGYK01 (sample SAMEA3541530, study PRJEB24748) | human gut metagenome | biome: human gut; feature: human-associated habitat; material: faeces | place: China | collected 2012
CTTCCTTTATCAGACTTCCCACACTTGAAAAGTGCGAACATAAAAATAGTTTCATTAATATTCTCCTTTATAAATTCCGATTTATCAAACTCTTTTTATTTCTGCTGAAACATCTTAAAATGCTTCAACGCCTCCACAATTGCACTTTCTTATAACTCCAATGAATCCATGTTTAGTAAGAAGTCATACACGTTCATCATCAAAATGCCATCGTCATTATAAAATGGTTTTGGTGTATCCAAAGTGATTACAATTTTCTTAAATGAATCATTGATTTTCAAAAATGGGCGAATCTCTTGTGCCATTTTTTCTTCCGTTCGTAACATATATGCGGACTGAATATAATACTTTTTAGAGCCTTTATTACAAATAAAGTCAACCTCCAACTGTTTCTTTACCGGTTTTCCTTCCTCGTCCTTTGTATAACCAAGGAAGTGATTGTGGTTGACCTGCACCTTTCCGTCTTGGTAACGAAATGCCGTCGTCAGTGTAAATGCATGCTTTCAGACTCGCCAAAAGCCTGAAATTTCACAGTCCCTTCCTATGCCTATTATTCCAAAAACAAGTGTCTAATTTCCAAGCAAATGAAACAATAGTCCAATCAAAAAACATACTACGATTGCAACAATTGCAGCTACAATCATTTTCAGTACATTTTGATATGGTCGTTTTCCGATTTCTCGCTGCTTCTGTATTTCGTCCAATCTTTTTCCTTCAGAAAAGGCTACAATCTCTTTGTAAGTCTGAATATCGTTGTCCTTTTTCACTTTTTCCACTTTCAAAGCCCAGTACATCGTAATTACAAAAAGAATTCCAAATGGAATAAATGCAAGCCGTTCCAACCAAAAGAATAACGGGACTGCCGATAAAAGGGTAATTACCAGATGCACAGTGAAAATGTTACCATAATAGTTAAACTTCTTAATTTCTTGTTCATTGATTTTTTCTTTCATATTTTCAATATCTCCTTTGATTAAATTATCAATGGAGGTCTTGAATACTTCACTCAAAAGAACCAAGCTATTTACATCCGGATAACTTTTCTCATTCTCCCAATTTGAAATCGTTTGTCGAGAAACATATATGTGCTCGGCTAATTGGTCTTGTGATAATTGGAGTTCCGAACGATATTTTTTAATTTGATTTCCGAGTTCCATTCAATTTACCTCCTTGCATTTGTATCTTAATCAAATACAGATATTGGCGCTATCAAAAGGCTTTGACAATCGGCTTTTGAGCTTTGTCAAAATCTTTTGACACACTAGAAATGCTATTGAAAGAGCTGTAAACTTCCGATTTATCAAACTCCTTTTATTTCTGCTGAATCATCTTAAAATGCTTCAACGCCTCCACAATTGCACTTTCTTTATCTTCTGGGCACTGTGGCTACCTGTCATATTCTCTTCCTCCATTCCTATTTTCTCTATCTTAGTCAGTCCGACAAGCAAGAAGTTTACAGTTCTATACCTACATCATATTCATTATCTATTTATCATTCAGATAAAACATTAAATAACCTTGGTACTCTATCTTCTAAATAATTGATTACCTTTGCATTACTTTTGTCCAAATCAACTTCAACAACAAATCCACCACACTCGTTTGTTTTCATCAATTCACATCGTCCCACAGAGTTATAAACATATGCTAAAGGTATTTCTTCTTCATAATGTGAACATCCCAAAATATACACTTCATTTTCAATGGCTCTAGCTTTTGCTAATGTTGTCCACTGTTCAAGTTGTAAATCATGATACATTCCTGTTCCAATAATATTTATAAGCATAATCGGATCTTCTAAAGACATTATCCTTGCTACTTCTGGAAAATGAATCTCATAACAAATCAGGACGCCTATTTTTCCAAATTTGGTATTAACACAAGTGATTTTTTCACCGTGTTGTTTCCCCTTTTCTTTTTCACCCTTAGTTAAAATGCATTTTGTATATTCATCAACAATCTTACCGTTATCAATAACAAGCACTTTATGTTGACCATTATTACGCAAATCTTTAAAACCTGTAATGATATATTTCTGTTCATTCTTTATAATTTTAAGAGCTTCAGTCAATGTATTACTATCCAAAAATCCTTCTGGGAAAACATATAAATCTACATCATTTTGAGAAAGAATTTTTCTTAGTTCATATATACTATTACCTTTGTAAGGAACAGCCAATAATACCTTCAACTTCATAATTACACCTCTTCACTAAATTCAAACTTAACACGTAATTTAATTAAATACTCTTTCTCCCCCTAGATACTACACTGACAAACTTTGTTAATTTAAGAAGTTTTTTTCAATTGAGTCTAACGATATCCTTGTTCTTTTTTTATTTGTTCTTCAAGTTCTTTAGCAATTTGCATTTTTTCTGCTTTCTCAATTGGAATTGCAATAATAACTGCATAAACAATTCCTATAATCAATGAAACTAGTAAAAAAATATTACATAAAACAAAGCTGTAACGAGGTTCCATATGAAATATGACGATAATGGTTGGTAATATCATCAGACTCAATAGCGCAGAAGTAAACACATGTGCTCTGTGCCAAACCTCAGGATAATCCTCCGTTTGTGGAATTCTAATACCAAAAATACTGTTGGGACTTGTAAATGGCATAACTATTGCGCTAATAATCATTATAACTAGATAAATAATACATCCATAAGATGGTTTGTGTAAAAAGACTTCTTTTATGATGGTTTCATTTGACCAAAATATAAAGCTACAAATTGCAAGGACGGTAAATGACGCTACATATATTAGCATTGACTGTACATACTTATAGGCTATACTAGTTGCAATTAAGATTGCTACAGGTAGAAAAATGTAAATATTCATTTGATACTGTAACTTACTATATATTTCATTTATTACCATCAACGAGCTCACAATATGAGAAATTGTAAGTGCTAATAAATATTTTTGTTGTGTAAGCATTTTTTACCTTCTTTCTTAATTTGTTACGAAAAGCTTTTCTTGTAAAACATCGTAACACCATATCTTCTTAATATCCATCAATCTCTAGTTGAATCTTCTTCTGATTTGAACTCAATTATTAGTTGAATTATTCTACAAATACTGAAGTTACATTATGTGTTTTTATACCCATGCTTTCAGAAATATGCACGTAAATTTCTTATTTATCGGACTAAAGGCATCCATTTTACTTCACCTTCGTCTGATGATTTTAATGTTCCGCTGAATTTATTTGTTTTATAAAATACAACTATGTATCTAGAGCCGTCTTCTCTCGGCCAATCTTTTGTCCCACAAATTCTTGGATTTTCTATTTTTAATCCTGTTTCTTCATATACTTCACGTATTACCGAATCTACAAACGATTCTCCTTTTTCAACGTGACCACCGGGGAATGTCAAGCCTCCCCAATTTTCATCTATCTTATCTTGTACAAGTACATTTCCTTTGTCATCATATACCATGCACATATTATAGCATACAAAACAAGGCTGATGAAATACTTTTTACTTTGCCGGGAAGTTATAAATTGCGGCGTAAAACCCACACGCTTGCGTGTGGGATGAAAGCTGCTTTTTCTGTGCAAAACTATATTTCTACTACTTGACATTAACATAGAGTAAACATATTATCTATGTATAATAGTGCAAAGTTCAAAATGAAAGTGAGTATTTTAGAGATGCGTTAGAAGCACAGTATTTGGAGGGGGTAATCATGGCACGACCAAAAAGTAATAATGTACAGATTAACATTTCCATTCCTTCCGAGTGGAAAGAACAGCTTGAAAACCTTGCCCGTATCTATTCTGTCGAAGAAGGAACTACTATTACCTTCCTTGAACTGATGCGCAGGGGGATTCAGGAAAAATATCAGTTAGGAGAAACAGACGATGAGCGAGGAACAATATCATAGTGCTTCGCATTGTAAATATCTGACGCAGTACCATATCATCTGGTGTCCGAAATTCAGATTTTCGGTATTGCAGAATGGTGCAGATGACACACTCAAAAATATCCTTGCAAATATCTGTAATCAGTACGGATACATAATCAAAGCGTTGGAAGTGATGCCAGACCATATACATATATTTGTAGATTGCCCACAGACAGTTGCCCCTTGCGATATAGTAAGAACATTGAAAAGTATCAGTGCAATTGAAATGTTCAAGGCATATCCACAATTAAAACAGTTCTACTCTCGGTGTGGAGTATTATGGTCAAGAGGATATTTTGTATCTACCGTAGGTCATATAAGTGAAGCTACGGTAAAGAAATACATCGAGGAACAGAAAGATCATGAGTGACAAAGAATACAAGAAACTTCTGAAACAATATCATAAACTTTCTGACAGGCATATCCTAGTTGTAGAAACTGATATGCCTTATCCTGATGTTCTGAAAGTCGTGGCTCTTTCTGATAAAATCCGCAAAGCTGGCAACGAGCTTGTTAGTCTTATGAGAAAGAATTACGACCAGCTCATGCGTACCAAGAAATATCGTAAACTACTAAAACTGTACGGCAATACTGAGGATAAGGACAAACTTAAAGCTCTCGCTAATCAGCTCAATGATATGCAGAAATCTTATAATGTTACATGGGATTTTTGCAGGACATCTATGATTCCTATAGGCAAGAAATACAGTATAGATGCGGTGTTTGCTCTCACAAAAGCCGAAGACATATGGCGAGGTATGGAAAAATGTCTTTATGATAACGGTAAGATTACACATTTCTCAAAATACGGAGAATTACCATGTATCAGAGCAAAACAGATAAATCGTGGTATTCCGATGTTTGTTGAGGATGGTAAACTTCGATTCAAACTTAGAAAGATGCAATTCGGGATTCATGTCAACGACAGGTTTCAGTCTGATGAAGTTAACGCCGTTTTGTCTTATCTTGAGAATCCTGACAAGATGGATGCTGATGCTGTCAATACGCTTATAGAAGAAGCCTGTTGTATAGATACTTACAGACCTTGCTATGCTACTCTTGTTCCAAGATTGATAAGAGGTAAGTACAGAGTATATCTGCATCTGACAATAGAAGGCAAAGCTAAGCCTAAATATGATAGATTCGGCAATCCAAGACATAAATACGGTAAAGGCATGATAGGTACTGATATAGGAACGCAGACAGTTGCCTATACTTCTGATACTGAAGTCGGACTGAAGAACCTTTCAGAGCGTGGCAACAGCATACAGACTTCTGAACGCAAGGAACGCTTATATTATCGTGCTATGGACAGGAGTAGACGGGCAACCAATCCACAGAATTACAATCCTGACGGCACGATCAAGAAAGGTAAAAAGACTTGGAAATATTCTAATCACTACAAGAAGCTGAAAGCCAAACACGCTGAATTATGCCGTATAAATGCAGTAAATAGACAGCTTGCAATAAACGAAGATGCTAACTATCTGCGAAGTCTTGGAGATACATTCGTCACAGAACCTAAAAATGCAAGCAAGCTGATGAAACGGGCTAAGAAGACTACTGTTAATAGCAAAGGCAAATTTAATAAGAAAAAGCGCTTTGGCAAATCTATAAAGAATCGTTGCCCGTCTGGATTTCAAACTACTGTTGAAAAGAAATTCAAAGTCACAGGCGGCGCATATATAGAAGTTTCGAATAATTATAGGGCAAGCCAGTACGACCACACGGCAGATGACTACATTAAGAAAAAGCTGTCTGATAGGCTCTACAGACTTCGAGACGGAACATTGGTACAAAGAGATTGGTATTCATCATTTTTGCTCTATTGTTACGACTACAGAACGCAGGATATAGACAAAGATAAATGTATTACAGATTTCGGCAGGTGCTATGACAAAGAAAAAGCCCTAATCGCATGGATTAAGGCTAATCATATCAAAATACTAAACAGTGGAATTAAAGTAGCTTAACAACTAAATGTTAGGGAGATTGATTGTACTTCCTTGTCGTAAGACAGAAATTTACCGCTAATGTGGTCGTAGGACTGCTTGGTAATGAAAGCTCTGATTCAAACAGGTTTACACTTGTAACTCCAAAGCCTGAAAATGGTGTACGATTACAAGCTACACTTGGCAATCAGAACCCCACGGGCTTGCCCGTGAGAGCAGTCAGGCTAGTATAATACATGTGGCGAAAACCATACGCCATTACAGTCATAATTTATTATTAGTATTAGGAGAAATTGCAATGAATACTCCCAAAAAGAAAAAGAACCGAATATATACCATGCTATCCGGCATAACCTTTCTGGTTTTTCTTGGCTGTGCTGCATATCTTATTTTTTATCTTGGAATACAGCCATACTACTTAAAGCAACAAAGCAAAAAGATAAATGCTGCTTACTATAATTCTTCGGAATTTGATTCCGGAAATAAAAATTCCGACGGTCTGCTATTGAAATTTTCCGAGCTTTTAAAGACAAACAAAGATACAAAGGGCTGGCTCAGAATTCCGGGAACCAATATTGATTATCCTGTCGTTCAGGGAGAAAAAAACTCCGATTTTTATCTGCACCATAATTTAAAAGGAGACACGGATAAAAATGGCTGCCTATATATTGATGCCAATTGTAATGTAGAGACTCCTACAAAAAACATTGTAATCCATGGCCACAATATGGAATCTACTCGAATGATGTTTTTTCAACTTTCAAAATATAAAGATATGGAATTTTACAAAAAGCATCCTATCCTCATATTTGACTCCATCTATGATGAATCCAAATGGAAAATCATTTCGTTTATGAGAGTCTCAGGAACTTATTCCCATAACGACGGCTTTGATTATATGCAAGGTGAATTTAATGATAATGAGGAATTTCTAGACTTTCTTCATCAAGTAGAAATGCGTTCTCTCTATCAGTGTCCTGTGACCGTAAATGAAAAAGACTCATTACTTATGCTCTCAACCTGTACCTATGAAATTGACAACTGCCGTTCTGTTGTTGTTGCCAGAAAACTTCGAAAAGGGGAATCAGAAGATGTGAACACCTCAAAAGCTTATCTGAAAAATGATGTGTTATATCCTGATGATTGGTATTCTAAATATGGTGGAAAAATGCCTGTCGCTAACTCCTTCACAGAAGACATATCTGAACACACTCTTGATTGGTATGATGGAAAACGGAAGCATTAAAAAAGAGTTCGCTTGCGAACTCTTTTTACCTTAAAGTTTTAACATTTTTTTAGTGCATTTTGACCGAGTTTGTAACGTTTTTTCACTTAAATTTTATTCCTTGTCGGTCAAAAAAAGAAAGGATACATATCAATGCCATCCTTTCTTTCATATTTTTTATTATTTTTCTGCTTTTCTTTTTTTGTTCATAACAATACTCAATACCAACATTGAAATACCTAATATGCCAACAACAATTGCAGAAATAATTCTCTCACCTGTTTTAGGTGCATTTTCCGGTGGGTTTGTAATCACTGTTACTGTTTCTTTTGGAGTTGTTGGTTTCTCTAAAATTACTGTCGGTGCTGCTGTCGTCGTCACTGCTGATGTTGTTACCGCTTCGTATGTATTCGAAAAGACTACGTCATCTGTTTTTTCCGTAGCTCCATTTTCCACTGCATATATTACAGACTTCAAACCACCATTTCCATCATTTTCAATGGAGACTGTTACCGTGTAAACAGCACTATCATAAGTAAAATGTTCTGCATTACCCGCTTCCTGAGAAATGAAATAATTATATCTTCCCGGTTTTGTATAAGTCATGGGACCAATTTCTACTTTGCCATTATCCTTAATCGTAACCTCTTTTACATCTGGCATAGGGTTTGTTTCATTTTCAGATTTAATTACCACTTTATACTCAATACCTGAAGGTACCGAATCCCCTAGTGTCTTAATCTCTACCGGAATAGAAGCGGTACAATATACCTTTTCTTCTGCATATGCCTGTGTCTGGAACAGCAGAAGTGCAACGAAATATGGAAGTAGCCGCAATATAACAAACTGCTTCATCTTGTTTTTCATATTATAGTACCTCCATCTTTACTTGTTTTTTTATTTATCCAACCGTCCAAACAAGACAACTCGTTCATTCGTTCCTGCTTCAGCGCAGGTTGATATTCCGATAATCTTATCATCATGATTCAGAGGAATATCACGATACTGAACTGCTTCGTCCTTAATATATTTCAAAAGGGTATCTAAATTGTCTTTACCTTGTACGGTCGGATTATAAATTTTGTTATTAAATTCCTGAGTCTCTACACACGCAAACAATGTAATCTTATATGTATCATCTAACAAAAACAATGCTCCTGTCTTGTGCTCCTGAAAATAATCATCATTTTTAAATTCAACAACATCTCCAAACATAGCACCATATTCCATATGATGACCATAAATAATTGAATAACTGTCAGTAAAATCACAAGCATTTCGATAATCTAAAAAGATAGAACCTGAAAAGGAAAATTTACCAAATACATCTTTGTTCAAATATTCCTGATTATCTTTTCCCTGAACAACAGGATAACTAATATGGGTATCAAAAATTGTAATCCACCCAACCACATCCTTGTTCAACTTCATAAGTTCTCCTAGCGTAATGCTATTCGGCCCATCCCCAGTAGGCTGGTATTTGAGCAAATCATTGGATGAAAATGCCCCACGATATATCATTATGGTATTCCATAACGAATAACCACCATATAACAGCATAATCAGAACCAACACCATGGCTATAAAACTAAGTATTTTATTTCCAACCCTTGCACATTTTACTGCTATCCCCACCTTGATATCCTTTCCATATCACGCAATTACTTGTTTCACGTGTAAAACTCTCACAAACTTATTCTAATTTTTAGTATTCTGCTCTTTTCTTACGGAATAATACAAATGCTACAGCACCTGCTAAAACAACCATAAGTGCATATGGTCCGTAACTTGAAGCAAAACCTGTTGCGGAACCGGTCCTGTCATTGGTAAATGCAACTTCCTGTGTCTGTAATGAAGTTCCAGCATCAATGGTACCTGTTGCTGTTTTAATATTTCCACTTCCACCGGCCTTATTAGTACCATTCAATTTTGTCTCAAATGTTGTTTTATAGTCGTCTGCTTCTAGCTCTTTAATTGTATAGGTATCATTTTCAGTTAAACCATAAATTTTCACTGTATCTCCATGTTTCAGTTCAATTCTTGCAGCGGTACCTTTTTTAATTGCCGGTTGTCCTTCTAAATTATACCATTCGCCTTCTGCACCGTTAATTGTAATTTCAAAGATAAACTTTTTATCTCTTTCACCATAGTTACCAGTTACTGTCTTACTAATAACTAAATCGTTTACTGTTCCGTCTGGCTTTGGAACTGGGTTCTCTGTATCCGGCTTATTAACACCATATGTATTTACAAAAGCTCCACTCTTTACAAGTTGCCCATCTTCTTGGTACAAGACTAAAGATGCACTTGCAATATAAAAATTGGTTCCATCTGTAGCAACAGTAACATCTAAATATCTCTCTCCGACATCATATTTAATGCCTTCATAGGTCCCCTCTTTCTGCTTTACTTTATAACGGTAAGTTCCGATACCTTCCGTTGTAAATTTATCTGCAACTAAGGTAAATGTAAGTTTTTTACTAATAGATGTCTCAGTTAAATCTTCTGCTGCCGGTGCTAATTCAATTGTTCCTGGTTTTACAGCACCTGCTGGCGCATTTTTAAACGGTGGCTTTAAATCCTTACCACCATTTGTTGCTTTTGCCTGTTCTGCTGTTAAATTAGTAACCTCAAATTCAAATGTTGTATTTGGAGCATATACATCTGCTCTCTTATACAAATTTACATCAAGTGAAGCGCTTGTTACAGGTTCTGCTGCATTCACTGTTTTCATAGTTCCCGGCAATAATGTAATTGCCATTGCCACCGTCATAACACCTGCTGCTATGCGGCTAAAGATTTTTTTGTTTTTCAAATTCATAGTAAACATCCTTTCTTTTATTATTTTTTTGTTTTTCGAATTCATAATAAACATCCTTTCTTTTATTATTTTTTTTACATATTCTATAGGAAGTACCAAAATACTACCTTTATCACAGAGATACATATGGATTATATTTCTCTGTCAGATTCATTGATATTGTTTCTCCAATCTGCCCTCCGTAATACACAATAAATTACAAATCAGCGCTTCAATTACAATTCATTTTTTCTTATAATTGTAATCACTTTTCCCTTAATCTCTTCCATTTCTACTGCACCGAAATATCGACTGTCCTTTGCTCCCTCACGGTAATCACACAAGATAAAATATTGATTTTCTCTGAGCGTAACCGGATATGATACATTATTATCATACATAGGTGTCGAATAATATATATCATTTTCTGCAAGCAACGAACCATTAACTTTTACTTCTGCTTCATTGGTGATTTCTACCGTATCGCCATCTTTTGCAATGATTCTCCCAGTATACGAAACACCATCTTTTTCAAAAATCACCACATCTCTAATGCTAAAGTTATTCTCCAAGCGATAGAAAAGCATCAAATCTCCTGCATTGATTTTCGGTGACATATCTTTATTTTTCATTGGTGTAATCCCAAAAATCACACCAAATATAATATACACCAATGCCGCCAGAAAAATCAGTCTTTCAAAGAATATGATAATTTCTTCTTTTTGAAACAGTTTCTTTCTTTTGTTTTTAATTACCTCTCCAGGATCATCTATGTCCTCTGCCTCTTTGGCGGTTCCTTTGGCATCATAAACATTCTGATATTCTTCCTGCAATTCATCCAGCTTTCGCCAAACGTCTTTTTCATCTATCCCCCCGAACATTTTTTTTCGGAACTTAAGATTTTTTAACAAGTTCGAAATATCCTTCATGTTCTTTGATGCCATAAGATTCCCTTCCCGAAAATTATTTTTTACAGTTATTCTCTTCAGCCTAACTTTCTAAATTTTCCTTTTTTTCCTGCCACAAAACAAGCTACTGCCAATAATGCACAACCAAGTAAAATGATAAATGGCTTTGCTCTATTGTTCAAACCGGTAGGAGTCAGGTCACGTGAGTTGGTACATGTAGTCGATTTGTTCTCAGAAATTACTACATTCTTAATTTCTGAATTCCACGTTGTAACATATCCTTCTGATGAATAATCATCTTCCGAAACGCTGGCAGTACAGCCATCCGGTACTACAAATTCAATGCTTTCATTATGTTTCAGACTGAAACTATATGTAGAACCATTTGACGTTACCTTTCTATCATTCGGGAAGGTGTCATCATTATAACTTACCGCCGCTTCACTCAATGTCAACGTGAATTTAAATGACTTATCCCGTTCACCAAATTTGCCTTCTACTTTCTTTGTAACTTTAATCGTACGTGTCGGCTTATAAATATTGGTGATTGTCGCTGAATTTGACTGACTTCCTTTATAATTAATTCCGCTTGCACCAATTGAATACTCAAATTGTTGTTTTGCATTTACTGGCAAATTATTAATTGTTTCATTAATGCTGTCAGTAATCTGAACCAATGCATATCTATTGTTATCTTTACCATTGAATGTTCTGTCAACCTTTTCAACAACTGTATATCGGTCACCATCCTGTAAGCCTAACTCTGAAGCTTGAATCGTTCCACTTGCGAAAAGCCCTCCGGCATCATTCGCATTCACTTTTTCGATTTCTTTAAAATCACTCAGTGTTACTAATTTCTTCTGATTTCCATTTACTTTCGCTAATTCAACGGTCACCTTGTAATCCTTCGGAAGATTTTTTGCTTCCACACCCTGCACAATCTTTGTGACCGTTATAATATTTTTTACATACACAAGAACTAATGTATCATGATTAAATTCTACAGTCATCTGCCCTTTATTATTATAATAGAAGTCCTTATCGTTCATTTTTGCATTTGTTAAAGTATAGTCGGACAGATTGTAAGTTGTACCGTCTTTCTCAAAACTACTAGGAACAACTACCTTTCCACCAGGAACCGTTTTCCCCTCTATTGTATGCTCTGTTACTGTGTTTAGATTGCCATTTACACCATATTCCTGAAGTTTATATGTTATGGAATAACTTTTCCTCATTTCAAAGGAAACATTATCCAAAAGGTTTCCTACGGTAAGGTTTCCACCATTGTTGATTTCACTATGTGTTTTTCCGCCACCCTCTGCAGAAACAAAGAAGAAACGTGTTAAATGATCCTTATCTGTATTCGGTACTTTATACTGTCCTCTATGGCGTTCCCAATGCCCTGTTGCAACAGACTCACTACGAACTTTCCATACTCTTGCCACAATTCCACTCCCGAGATTGATTTCTGTTCCCTCATCATATTCTGATTTGGAATTCTTCAACTGATTATCATTATCCATTGTTTTCAGTTTTTTGATAAAGGTATCTGATATACCATTGTTTGGATTCAACTGCTCTGAAGTCATATATTGCCTTGCATCTTTTGCCGCCATTGCCACGACATACATCGTATTTTGATTCCAACGTCCTGCATGATCCAAATCCCAATAACACTCTGATGAAGGTGTTGTCAGAATATCTTGATACAACGCCCCGATATTCTCACAATTCAATTCAGCAAACTGATCACCATGGGTCCCATCTTTATACATTTCCTCATAAGTTACGGAAAACTGAGCTTCCTGGTACCCTTTATTTACTTTCAGATTTCTACCATTAACAATTTCAATATCATGACCAACCTTATAAGGGTTGATGTTGGTATGCCAGCCTGGTCCTGTTGTTTTCCAATACAGCCCCGGATATCCATTCGGATATTGCTGTTCATCCCCATTCGCGTTAAATGGGAACAACGCTCCTGATTCTCCCGGTGTACACATAATCGGATTTTCAAAGTCACCATTCTGTACATTATTATAGTAGTTTACTCTATATACCAATGACCAATCATCTTTTCCCTCTTCACTGACACGGTAATACATACCACCACCTACATCACGAGAAACATCAAGTTTCTTTCCATGATCATACAATACCGGCATGTCATCTCTGGACTCTGGTATATCCTGCCAGTCGTTTACGCCATCACTGCTTCTCTGCCATTTATATTTAATATTTCGGGCATCCTTCACACCCAGACAACCATCATCTTCAATAGTGTCTTCAATGGAAAGGCTATGTGCTTTTGTAATGTTAATTTTAATTTTAATTTCAAATTTAGGAGCTTTCTTACCAAGATCACTTTCTCTTTCATCACCTGTGTTTGTTGTACCATAAATCTGACATCCAATCCATGTGCTATCAGAATCTTTATTTCCCAAATCCTTAATTTTATACTTAACAGTGGCTGCTTTCTGCCCACAGAATTCTAAAACATCACTATTATAACCATTTGCCCCCCACTTGTTATTTGTAACAAGGTTTGCATCTTTCGGATTTCCAGACCAACGTACTTTATCAATCTCGTTATTTTCATCTTCTCCAAAATCAATATGTATATCTCTTGGATTAACGTAGAAATAGATGTAATTATCTTTGCCTGGTTCATAAACGACTTCATAAGTGTCATTTGTGGCTAATACATCTCCCTGCACCAAATCTGCATTTAATATTGTATATTTTTGTTCCGTTCCATCCGCATATTTCATATTAGCCGCTTTTTCCGTCTCGTTTTTATCATATAGTTTATCGACCGGATAAATTCCGTACTTTTTCCCTTGAACATCATTCCAATATTTCGGTAAATTCGTTTCCTTACCCCATGCTTCAAACTCCCAGATAGATAGTCCCCATGAGCTATTAGCAGCTTTCGATGACTCTATCCGAATGTAAGATGCATTTTTTTCACTGTCCAGTTTAAAGCTATATCCAACTCTGGCACTGGAACTAAGATTGCCTGCTGACCCTGGATTTTTCCATCCGGTTACAGTCTTTATTGTCTCCCATGACTTTCCATCCTTCGATGTTTTAATTGTAAAGTCCTCCGGATACGCACGTTCAAATTTTAAGTCTACACTGTGTAACGCATATTCTTTTCCAAGGTTAATCTGATACCACTGCGCATCTCCACTGATAGATCCCCATCTGGAGTCATCTTTTCCGTCAATCGCCCATGCAACTTCATTCTCGTTACTTGAACTTGCTGTTGCTGTTTTATTTACTGCCACATCTTTCACATCTGCCGACAGTTTATCGCCTTTTACAACAAACTCCCAAATAGACAATCCCCAATCTTTATTTTTAAGTCTTGTCGCATTAATTCTGATATATCTTGCCTTTCCATGATAAGAAATATTAGAATTCCATTGGTATTTTGCATTCGCTTTATTATCATTCCCGGAAGGTGTCCAGTCCTTTACAGTTTCTGTAGTCGTCCATGATTTTCTGTCTCTGGAAACCTGAATTTCAAAATCCTTTGGATAGGCACGTTCAAACTTCAACATAACATGATTGATTTCATAAATCCCCTCAAGATCTATCTCAAACCAGTTGTCATTCTGATTTTCAAGACCTCCCCATCTGGAATCATCATAACCATCTACAGCTTCTTCCGGAGGGTTCTCTTTATAATGATCATCCTTGCGATCACTACGGTTACCACTGGTTCTGACCGGCTTATCCAATGCGATATTGGACGTATCTACCTGTCGTGTTAATTCGAAACAATCAATATTGATATACTCGTTATATTTATTGCCCGTTGTTTGGCGTCCGGCAATATATATTGTATTCTCACCTTTTGGCAATGTAATGTCCATCTCTACGTTATTTACTTTATCCCATCCTCCTGTAGACGGAGCGGAAAGTTGTTTCCATTCTCCCTTTCCTATCTTTACAAATATATCTCCATCATATTTGGTTCCATATTTAACAGCAAGCTTATATTTACCTGCATGCTGTGCATAAACATTGTACCCCAGGTACTCATGTTCCTCACCTGTCAGAGTATTCCAAATAGTTGCATATTTATTTTCAGAATAAATGCCACCACCATTATCTTTTATTTCATACTGCTTATCTTCACTTTTATTTCCGGATATATGATACTCTTCTGCTTCATGTTTTCCTTCTGCTAAAGGAGAAGAAATATCAAAATAGTCTAAATTAATCTGCTGCCAGTAATCTCCTTCTCCTGCATACCATATATTACTTGCACCTGTTATATCTATGGTATTTTCTCCACGTTTTAATTCAATAACAGTGCTAACCTCTCTTACATCATTCCAATCTGCCGTTTGGTTTGCTGTAACAGATTTCCATGATCCTCCATTCAATCTGACATCAATATTCGTAGGTTTGCTGCCATCACCTGCATTATTTCTATACGCATATCCTATGGTCAACAAATATTTTCCCGGTCTTTCAGCGTATAATTTCTGTGTCAGATAGGAACGAGTATCATTTCCATTATCATCCTGAGGATAGGAATTTAAGTTGCCAACATATCCACTTCCCGAAAACTTTTTATGCCAATCATCTGCCACGATCTCAACCTTAGCCGAATTCTCTGGTGTATATGAATCAGAATTTTCTGCTTCATGTCTGCCTTCTGCCTGAGGAACTGCTCTAACAGCTTTTTTCAAAGGCGTATCCACAATTTTTTTCACAGGATTTTCAGCACGTCCCAATTCTGCTGTTACATCTTTGGTGCTTTCTTCCCACACTGTTGCATCTTCCTCTGCAAGGGTTGCATCTTCTTTTGCAGGCGTTGCATCTTCTTTTGCAGGCGTTGCATCTTCTTTTGTATCAGTTGTCTCTTCAGAAATCGCAGTTGTTTCTTGAATTGTATCATCTGCCAATGTAGATAATGACATATTGCTCATCCCCGACACGAAAACAACGAGTGCTAGCATAACTGCAAAACATTTCTTTATTCTCCTGCTCATATCTTATTCCCCTTTCTTTTTATATCGTTAACCAAAAGCACCATTTATCATTTTATCTGTGTTATAGTTTCTGTATTATACTATTTTATAATTCCGTCCAATGGTATAATTGTAGGTTTGTATTTTACCACGTTTTCTCTTGAAGTTCAATTATCTATTGCTTTATCCATCTTTTTCTAGACACATAAAATATCCTGCCCATACAACACCTTCTTCGCAAAGTTTACTAATGTGCTTTTCAATAAATTCGATGACTGGATATACGTTATATTTTGGATTGTGAAGAAATCCTAAAGGGATGATTTTTAAAAGGTTTCAATTGTGTCAGATTAACATTCTTAATTTCTTCCATTTTCAAATGCTCCTTTCAAAAAAATAAGGATTGCTCATTTTCATTGCTGAAAACGAGTAATCCTTTGTCTTAATTACTACGAAGTAAATATTTGTTTTTTCTTTAATTGTGAACGTTACTACCGTGTGTTCCCAATCACCACATCTAATACTACAGAAACGTCAACTCCATTGGAAAGTGTCTTTTTTCTCCTATTTGAGCCATTTTTATCAAACCTAAAAAAGCTCTCAAAGTGCCTAAAATCAAGGATTCTTACATATCGACCCGATGTAGTGCAACCACGCACTCTACATGTGTTGTCTGACCAAACATATCACAAGGTGTGACCTCTTTTAACTTATAACCATTTTCACTAAGCCACTTCACATCTCTTGCAAGCGTTGCGCTGTCACAGCTTACGTAAACCACTCTTTCAGGATTCATTTCCACTATTGTTTCCAGAAGCTTATGATCACAACCCTTTCTCGGTGGGTCAACAACAATAACATCCGGCTTACATTCCTCGTCATCTTTGTGATTTTCAAAATATTCCGTTACTACATCCTCTGCTGCTCCAACAAAGAATTCCGCATTATTTATTCCATTAATTTTTGCATTTATTTTTGCATCAGCAATTGCTTCCGGTACTATTTCAACACCCAAAACCTGCTTTGCCTTCTTTGCAAGAAATAGTGATATGCTGCCGATTCCACAATACAAATCCCATACCATTTCATTGCCTGTTAAATCTGCATATTCTAAAGCTTTATTGTACAATTTCTCTGTCTGAACAGGATTGACCTGGAAAAATGACAACGGAGAAATTCTAAATTTCACATCTCCAATATAATCCTCAATATATCCGGGGCCATATAAGTTAATCACCTTGTCCCCAAGAATCACATTGCTTTTCTTAGTATTAATGTTAAGAGAAATGCTATACATTCCTTCAAGTTTACATAACTCTTCAACCAGTTTTTCTTTGTTTGGAAGATTCTTGCCATTTATAATTACGCAAACCATTATCTGCTTTGTTTTTGCACCAATTCTAATAAGTACGTGTCGAACCAAGCCCTTGTGAGTTACTTCATTATAAGGTGCAATTCTATATTTAGTCATAAATGCCTTTACGGTATCCATGACTTCTTTGTTTACATCACGGCCATCAATTTTTAAGCCAAGGTTGCAACTGTCTATATTTATAATAGAATGAGTTCTTCCTGCATAAAAACCTGAAATAATATTTCCTTCCTTATCCATTCCAACTGGAAATTGAGACTTATTTCTATAGTTAAAAGGCTCATCCATTCCCATTACATCATTCATTACGAAGTCGCTCTGACCACCAATTCGCACAAGGTTGTTGTACACTTTATTCTTCTTAAATCTAAGCTGCTCCTTGTAATTAATGCACTGAATTTGGCATCCGCCACACTGTCTTGCCACACTGCATCTTGGCGAAACCCTATCTTTAGAAGGCTCTTTTATTTCCATTAATCTGGCAAACCCGAAATTCTTGTTAGCCTTCATAACCTTTACTGTAACTTTGTCGCCGATTACTCCGTCTTTAACAAAAAGAGTATAGCCATCAACTTTGCCTATACCCTCTCCGTTTACGCCTAAATCTTCAATTGTTAAATCTAAAATATCATTTTTCTTAATCATGAAAATTCCTTTAAATAATTATCTGTATATTTTTTCGCATATTTATGCTAATTATTGCGTATTTGTATTATTATCTATTTATTTATTACTTTAATTCGCTTGTCTTTCTTACATTAGTTTCAAGTAATCTGTTATATCCTAACCACTGATCTGATGAAGCAGAACTGTTACTGTTTAAAAGTTCTGTCATTGTCTCAATCTTTGCATCTGCATTGTCTGCAAGATTAAGTGCCATTGCCTCAATAAGTGCAGGTTTTTTAGGTGAACCATATTCAAGTTCTCCGTGATGTGCAAGAATACAATGCTTCAATTCGTTCTTTAACTTAGTTGGAAAATCAGGAATTGAATCCATAATCTTTCCAAGCATTTCTGACCCCATAACAATGTGTCCAAGTAACTGGCCTGCATCTGTGTAATCATTCATTGGAAAGTCTGAAAGTTCATAAACCTTTCCAATATCGTGACAAATAGCTGATGTCATAAGTAAATCTCTATTTAAAATAGGATATTGTTTTGCAAAGAAATCACACATCTTTGCAACTGATAATGTATGTTCAAGCAAGCCGCCAATAAAACCGTGATGTACGCTTTTGGCTGCTGAATGCTTCTTAAATGCTTCCGCAAATTCTGTATTGTCAATAAATAGTTTTGTTAAAACCTGTTTATAATAAGGGTTATTAACACCGGCGATGAATTTTGTTAATTCCATCATCATTTCGTCAATGTTTTTGTTAGTACATGGTAAATAATTAGTCGGGTCAACATCTGTTTCGCTAATCTTTCTTGCACGCTTAATACTAAGCTGTGTCTGACCGTTAAATACTGTTACATCACCATTTACTTCAACATAATCAAGTGCATCAAACTCATCTATCCCCATTGAGTGCGGATCCCATATCTTGGCATCCAAGGAACCTGTTTTGTCCTGAAGAATAACATTCTCGTATTCTTTTCCTGTTTTAGTCATTGCAGTAGTTCTCTGTCTGCACAAATATGTTTCCTGAATTCTTTCGCCCTCTCTTAATGTTTCTATATATCTCATCTTTTCCTCCAAATGTTAAGATTTTCTTTACCTGACAGTCAATCTTTATTATAATTGATTATGTATCTAAATACAAGAATTGGAGGCTTTATCATGAACGAAAAAGTTCTTAAAACCCTTGAATACTATAAAATAATAAAAATGTTAGAAAATCAGGCAGGTTCTGAGCCTGGCAAGAAGCTTTGCCACGCACTTGTTCCATCTGCCGATATTCATAAAATAAAAGAAAATCAGAAACAGACAGGTGATGCTTTATCACGAATCTGGCAGAAAGGAAGCCTTTCTTTCTCAGGTATTCACAATATTGGCGAATCCATTAAACGATTAGAGATTGGAAGTACTCTTGGCACCGGAGAATTACTTAGAATTGACTCCCTTTTAAAAGTTGCCTTAAGAGTTAAAACTTTCTCCCGCCGTGATGATGAGGCTGAAAGAGATAGTCTTGATGACATGTTTGAGGCTATTGAACCTTTAACTAATTTGAAGAATGACATTGAAAGATGTATTATTTCAGAGGATGAAATAGCTGACGATGCATCTGCTAATCTTAAAAATATAAGAAGACAGATGAAGATTACCAACGACCGTGTTCACAGCCAGTTGTCATCTCTCATTAATTCCCAGTCAGGTCACACTTATCTTCAGGATGCCCTTATTACAATGAGGGATGGACGTTATTGTGTACCTGTTAAGCAGGAATACCGTGGCAATGTTAACGGTATTATTCACGACCAGTCTTCAACAGGTTCTACTTTGTTTATTGAACCTGCTGCTGTTGTTGAACTTAACAATAAACTCCGCGAGTTAGAAGGCAAGGAAGCTGATGAAATCCAGATTATTCTTGCAAACCTTAGTATGGCTTGTGCTGAACATATTTACGAATTAAAAACAGACATGGAAATATTACCTAAGCTTGACTTTATTTTCGCTAAGGCTTCTCTTGCAAAAGAAATGAAAGCTTCAATGCCTGAGTTTAATGATCAAAGACAGATTAATATTAAGAAGGGACGCCACCCTCTTTTGGATCCTAAAAAGGTTGTGCCTATAGACATTCATCTTGGAAAAGACTTTAACCTTTTGATTGTTACAGGTCCTAACACCGGTGGTAAAACAGTTTCACTTAAAACTGTAGGACTTTTAACGCTTATGGGCCAGGCGGGACTTCATATTCCGGCTTTTGAGGGCAGCAAACTTGCAGTTTTCAAAGAGGTTTTTGCTGACATTGGTGATGAACAGAGCATTGAGCAAAGCTTAAGTACTTTTTCAGCTCATATGGTTAATACTGTTAATATACTTAATCAGGCAGATCAGGATTCACTGGTACTTTTCGATGAACTTGGTGCAGGAACGGATCCTGTGGAAGGTGCAGCCCTTGGCATTTCAATTCTTACTTTCCTTAAAAACATCGGTTCAAGAATTATGGCAACAACACATTACAGTGAATTAAAATTATTTGCCTTATCAACTGAGGGAGTTCAAAACGCAAGTTGTGAGTTTGACGTAGAAACACTCAGACCAACTTACAGACTTCTTATTGGTGTTCCCGGAAAGAGTAATGCTTTTGCTATTTCAAGCAAGTTAGGTCTTCCTGACTACATTATTGAAGATGCTAAGTCTCACATTGATTCAGATAATGAGCAGTTTGAGGATGTTTTGTCCGAAATAGAAAGACAGCGAATCCAGATTGAAAAAGATCAGGAAACTATTGCAGTTTACAAGTCTCAGATTAAATCACTTAAACGTGATTATGAACTTAAGACAGAAAAGCTTAATGAACAGCGTGACAAAATCCTTAACAAGGCACGCGAAGATGCTGTTGATATTCTTAAGGAAGCTAAGGAAACAGCCGACGAAGCTATCAAAACTATTAATAAATATGGGAAATCCGGTAATACCCGCGAAATGGAAAAATCCAGAAGTAATGTTGGAGCAAAGCTTAAAAAGAACCAGGTAGGCTCATCAATTAAAGCTGCCAAACCTAAAAAGGCTTACAAGCCTTCCGACTTTAAGCTTGGCACAGGTGTAAAAGTTTTGAGCATGAATCTTAACGGTACTGTTACTTCATTGCCTAATGCAGCCGGTAATCTTACAGTAAAAATGGGTATACTAAACTCTAAGGTTAATATTCGCGACCTTGAAATTATTGACGAACCTGATATTAAGGCACCAGGCTTAACCCGTGGTTCAACAGGCAAGATTAAAATGAACAAGTCTATGAATATTAAAACTGAAATTAATTTAATTGGAAAAACAGTTGACGAAGCTATTTCACAGCTTGACAAATACTTAGATGATGCTTACATTGCACATTTGCCACAGGTATATGTTATTCACGGCAAAGGCACCGGAGCTCTTAGAAATGCAGTTCAAAACCATCTTAAGAAATGTAGCTATGTAAAATCCTACAGAACAGGTGAACATGGCGAAGGTGGTGCAGGTGCCACAGTTGTAGAATTTAAATAGATTTTTTTAACAGGAGGATTTAAAATGGCAAACAAACAGAAAATCTTAATAGTTGACGATGATGAAAACATTGCAAACCTTATATCTTTATATTTAACTAAGGAATGCTACGAAACACGTATTGAGCATGATGGCCAGTCGGCTCTTGATGCGTTTAAAGAATATGCTCCAAATCTTATTTTGTTGGATATTATGCTTCCGGGACTTGACGGTTACGAAGTATGCCGTGAAATAAGAAGAGAATCAAAGGTTCCTATTATTATGCTTTCTGCCAAAACAGAAGTTTTCGACAAAGTTTTAGGTCTTGAACTTGGTGCAGATGACTATATTATTAAACCTTTTGACTCAAAGGAACTTGTTGCCCGTGTTAAGGCAGTTCTCAGACGTTACACTGAAGCTCCGGCTCCTGTTGCAAAGAAGCCTGATGAAAAACGTGTTGAATACAAGGACCTTATTATTAATCTTTCAAACTATGAAGTTATTTACAAGGGCAAACCTGTTGAAATGACTCCAAGAGAGATTGAATTATTGTACTTCCTTGCTTCATCACCTAATCAAGTATTTACAAGAGAGCAACTTCTTGACCATATCTGGGGTTATGAATATGCCGGAGATACAAGAACTGTAGACGTTCACATTAAACGTATTCGTGAAAAAATTGCTGACACGGATCAGTGGTCAATTGGTACAGTTTGGAGTGTAGGATATAGATTCGAGGTACATAACTAAATATGAAAAATTCTATTTTAACTAAATTTTTTACAGGGTATTTTTCTTTTGCAATATTAGGTTTTTTGTTAATTTCTTATTGGTCAAATAACTTGATTTATAATCATCTTCTGACCAATAATATTAACACCCTTTACAAATATGCCTCTGTAATAGGAAGTAATGCTGTGGACTGCGTGGACAACTCACTTGATGATTTAGATAATCCTAAGCAGTTTTTAAATGATTTTAACAACGTACTGGACTGTGACATACTTATTCTTGATAGTAACCGCAAACCATTTTATTACACAGGCACAACAAATAATCTTTCAAAAGATTCTTCTAATATTTTGATTGAAAAATTCAAGCCTGATGATTATAAGAATACACATTACAAGATTGGCAAATTTTATAATATTTTTAAAACCGACACTTTAAGTGTTGTCTATGAAGTTAAAAATAATAATAAGACTTATGGATATATTGTGGCTCATATGCCTACTTCCATTATAAAAAAAAGTTGCTATGATGTAACACTTATTTTCTACGTTACTTACGCAATTATACTGGCTCTTTCACTCATTATATTCTTTAACTTTATGTGGTTTATTTATTTGCCACTTAAGCAGATTAGACTTGCGGCAATGGAATATGCCAAAGGTAATTTTGAATACGAAGGACTTAAGGTTAACAATGACGATGAAATCGGTGACGTGGCGCACTCACTTCAATATATGTCTAAGCAGTTAAACAACTCACGAGCTTATCAAAAGGAATTTATTTCTAATATTTCCCATGATTTCCGCTCTCCTTTAACTTCTATAAAGGGCTATATTGAAGCTATAATGGATGGAACAATTCCACCGGAAGATTACAACAAATATCTTTCAATTGTTTTATCTGAGGCTAACCGTCTCGAAAAGCTTACTTCAGGATTGCGTGACCTTAACCGTTGGAACAGCACCGGTCCTGAACTTATTTTTGAAGACTTTAATATGGAATCAGTTATCGCTTCAACAGTTGATACTTTCCAGGGCAGTTGCGAGAAGAAGAATATTGAATTGATTATTCAGTTTCCACCAAAGCACTGCAATGTATACGCTGACAAAGGCAAGATTGAACAGGTTCTTTACAACCTACTTGATAACGCCATTAAGTTCAGTAATCCGGGTTCAAAGATTATAATCAAGCTTTATAACAAAGGCGAAAAACAATATTGTTCCGTTAAGGATTTTGGTATGGGAATCCCACAGGACAGCATCGACAAAATCTGGCAGCGATTCTACAAGACCGACCTTTCCCGTGGTCGTGACAAAACAGGCTCCGGAATCGGACTTGCCATCGTAAAAGAAATTATTATGGGACACAACGAAACAATCGATGTAATCAGCACCGAAGGCGTTGGAACAGAGTTTGTATTCTCGTTAAAGAAATCGAAAAGATAAAGGGGGTTATCTTAGTTTGTATTCTCGTTAAAGAAATCGAAAAGATAAAGGAGGTTATCTTAGTTTGATTTCTCATTAAAAGAATATGACTTCTAAAAAATTCTCCCACAATTTCAGCCTATAAAAACCCCGGCTACGTTTCCGTAGCCGGGGCTAATTCTCACTCTTCCACACTCATATAATATTCAATTCTCCGCCGCATCCTTAGATCTATCATTTAAATCTTAGCGTTCTCAATTATAACCTTACAACTCTCCTTTATGACTTTATAACCTTGCAACTCTCCACTACAACCTTATAAAGTTATACTTAAGTCCTAACTTGTCCGCCATTAGCTTCTCTCTTGTATGGCATGAGAAGATGATTACCTGTTCCATATTTTCTGCCATAAATCTCATAGTATTACCCATTCGCTTGTTATCATACATTGCAAAGGCATCATCAAGAAGTATAGGTTTCTTGTCCTTTTCAAATATAATATCTGCTGCCGCAAGTCTAAGTGCCATATATATCTGCTCTATTGTACCCTTGCTAAGTCGTGTAGCAGCTATGAGAGCGTGCTTACTGTTTACAGATATGTTAAGTTTGTCATCTATTGAAAGATTGTCATATTTGCCGTTTGTAATTTGTGAAATATAATAAGATGCTCTCTCATTTAATCTCTTACCGAAACTATTTCTGATTTCATCTGCTATATCTTCAATACTACTCTTGGCGTCCTCAATAGCCTGTATTTCAACTTTTGCTTTCTTAATCTTGTTAAATCGCTCCTCAAGTTCATCAATCTTCTTCTGAAGTTCAATATCCTTTTCCTGCTTCTGTTCAAGAATCCACTGAGACTTTGAAATTGCCTCGTTGATTTCACGTTCCTTCGCTTCCAAGTCCTTTAACTCGTCACTATAATCCTGCATATCAACGCTTTTTTCTTCCTCGGCTTTAATAAACTCCTGAGTATCCTTTAAAGCTTCTTTCTTGTTGTTAAGCTGACGTTCAACATAAACCCTTTCGTGCTTTGCCGCGTCCAGCTTATCCATTACAAGTTTAATCTCCTTTAAGGCATCCAACTTCTTCTGACGCTTCTTCTTATTAAATCCATACTTAAAGATTGCAAGTATAAGAAAAACAAAAGCCGCACCAAGGCATATACCCGGCTTAACCCAAACCTGCTTTAAATCCATCATCTGGTAATTGCCCATAATAAAACCTGCAGCACCACCAATACATCCCATCATAAGGATAATAAACAAAACAGGCATATTACTTCTGTTAGTAACTTTTTCAAGAAGATATTCCATAGTCTCTCTTCCGTCAATGCCCTTGTCAGCAAGCTCCTGTTCAAGCTGCTTCTGGTGATTTTCAATCTGTTCAAGGGAAGCTGAAAACTTCTCACTGTCAGCAGTCAAAGTAATTGCCTCCTGATAAAGATTCTCCTTACGCTCATTAAGTTTATTTAAGGCTTCAAGTCGTTTTGCATCAAGAGCTGACAATTCCTTCTTCTTATTAGAAAGATTAAATAAAGACTGCTTTTTCTGCTCTATCGAAGCAATTATTGTATGCTGTTCGCCCTGAGAAATCTCCAAATCCTCTTTGGCATTCTTGATAGCCTTCTCAACAACATCTTCTTCGGCAATTCGGCTTTCAATCATTATATTTTTCTTCTGTTTATCCAAGTCGGCAAAAGCTGATTTAATATCAATCTCCATAGACTTAGTCGTTCCAAGATTTGCCGCATAATTCTTCAGAATAACTTCAAGTTCCTTATCTGTAACGCTGCCAAGCTGGCTTATACTTATAGTGTTGTAATAACAACTTTCATCAAGCCCTGCGAAAAGATTTTCAATCTCCTCTGTTTTAAGCTCAACACCCTCATCTTCATTAATAACCTTAAAAGACTTATTAAGCTTATTAAAATTTCTCTCAATACGATAAGTTACACCGTCGCTTTCGATTCGCATCATACCATGATAATTAGCCGGATTCTCCCATGGCTCATACTTAGTGTAAAGGTCCTTACCACTTGCCTTTCCACGCTGTTTTTCTATTCCAAAGAGCATTCCTCTTATAAAAGTATGAAGAGTAGTCTTTCCCGCTTCATTCTCACCATATACAATATTAAGTCCCGGTTCAAGAGTTACCATTTTATGATTAAATTTTCCAAAATTAGTTAATCGTATGTCCTTTATAATCATGCCCTGTCCTCCATGGCATCCATCAATGCCTTTGTTCCATAGTAAAGGGTTTTACGCTGCAAAGGTGTAAGACTCTCCCTGTCAAGAAATTTCTTTATGTACATTCCAAGAATATTGTCCCTATTTTCAGCGTACAATTCTTCAAAATCATAATCAGGAACCGTATTGTCGGTAACACTTACAACATTTCCAACACCTTCAATATCTGAAACATCAATGTCAAAATCAGGATCTCTGTAACCGCTAAAAGTAATCTTGTACATATCATCCTGTCCCTGCTCCTTAATCATGTCAATCAGTCTATGTCTTATTTCCAAATTAGTAGCTGTTGGAGTTACCGTGAAATCAAGTTCCCTGTAAATTCTCTTTGCAAAAGGCACAAATTCAAGTTCAAGACCTCTCTTTGAAATCTCCCCATAAATATAGCCTCTAGGTCCAATATCATTCATATCAATAGGTTCAAGAGAACCACTGTATGCCATCTTCATCTTTTCATCTATTTCAGGCTTATGAATATGTCCCATTGCCACGTAGTCAAAACCTGACATTGCAAGCTTCTTTCTATTAATTGGAATATGCTTTTCGTCACCGCCATGAGCCACCAGAATATTAATCATATCCGGTCTGTCCACAATAACATGGTCATACATTGCATCCTTAATTTCAGTCTGGTGATAACTTAGTCCATACACACATGTATTAAGCTCAGGAATCTCCACACTTTCAATATTCTTGTCACCTAAGAAAATAACATTCTCACTCCATTTGAAGCCGTCATAAAAAGAGCCCTTTTTAATGGCATCATGATTTCCCGCGCACAAAACAACCTTTGTGTCAGGAATAGTCGAAAACAAATAATCAACTTCCTTAAGTTCACGAAGTAACGGCTGTCTGTGAAACATATCCCCTGCAATAATAAGCAAATCTACCGGGTCTATTTTTATTTTTTTAATTAAACGTTCTAAAGTATTCCAAATTTCATCTCCACGGTTAGCCGCCCAAGGTCTTTTGCTCTCCGGAGTGGCACCAAGATGAATGTCACCAGTATGTATAAATCGCATAGTTCCTCCCGAATTTTTTACTATCTTTAAGTATAACATTAAAAATTTTTCGCGTAAAGATAAAGAAAAAAGTCAAAACACCCTTTTCTAATAAGCATTTTGACCTTTTCTGATATTTTTAATTATAATTCTCTTCAAAAACCCATATCTTATGTCCACGGTTATCCGTTACAAGTCCATATGTAGCTTTTGCCGCATTAGTTGCAACGTTCTTGTCGCTGTAAATCCCCTGAAGCTTTCCATATCCGTAAACATAATAATTATTTTCTTTCTTGCTCTCAAAAGTAGCATTAACCTTAGAACTACTGTCAAAAGTTACCTTGCCAATCTTTTCAACTGAAAGCTGCTTAGTTCCGTCAAGTGCATTAGTAAATGCCAAAGCTAATTCCTTTTGCTTTACATCATCCACATAATAGCTTGTTTTTGCAACAGGTTTCTTAGTCTCAGTATTATCCAAAAGCTGGTCATCTGAAATCCGGCTCTTGCCCTTGTACCGCTTAATATTAATAATATTGTCTGTTATTTCAACACCTGTAATATAAATCTTATTCTGTGAATATGACTTAACTTCTTTATAATCCTTATCAACAATTACCAACTTGCTAACAGGTACAAAACTCTTCTTTGACACGTCACTCTGAGAGCCTATTCCATAAATCAGGTTCGTTCCCGTGTAACCATATACGGTAATAATATTGTCAGCTCCCGCCTCAATAGTCTTCTTTTCACCATTCTTTAAGTTAACAATTGTAATGTTTTCCGTATCATAAGCCTTACCACTTGTATTGTAAGCCAACATACTTCCGTCGCTGTTAATTGCAAAACTTCTGTCTTCCACATTTTCTACCAACGCTCCCCACTCCTTAGTTTTAAGGTTTGCATAGTAAATAGTGTTGTTCATCATAATATAAAGAGTTCCGTCGCCTACGTAACAAAGCTGTGACAACTGCTTCTCCAAGTTGTAAGCAGGCACTTTGCAAGGTACAAAAGCCGCCTCTTTGGAACTGTTAAACTCATAATTATATCTTAAAATAGAAATTCCGTTTTCGCCTACATGCTCCTTAGCCTTGCTATAACCATAAATCATATAGTCAACATTGCCCTTGTCATCCACGGTAATTACCCTTGCCTTAGTATTGTTAAGCTGTTCAGCATTCTTGGCATTAAGATTGTAAACCTGTTTGATTTTTCTTTCATTCAAATCCATTACGTAAACATCGCCGTTAACCTGAAACGCCATAAACTGCTGATTTGAACTTTCAACAAAATCAGCCTTTGTTTCTTTCTGAATACCTAAGTCAATAAAACTTCCGCCTACGTTATTCTTGTCTGCTGTCCAAATCTGATTTACTTCCCTGTCATATGCCAAAACATAAATTCTTCCTGCACAACTCCATATTGTGATTGTTTCAGAAACATTATATTTCTCTTTAACCTTCTCAGCATTAGTTGTTCTAATCTGATAATTCATTGTATAAGTTCCAGCTTCCCCGGTGTCCTTTATGCAAAACTCTTTTGCTGTTATTGTTATATCAGATATAAGCTCAGGCTTAAGAGAAGTCCAAATAAGGCTATTGTAACTTGACTTAATAGTAGTCTGACCAAGGTTATCATTAGGAAGGCTACTATCAGGCTCAATATACTGAGCAAGCTTTGAAGCTCCCTCTCCCTTTAAAGCGGTCTGTGCAAAATTCTTCGCAAACTTAATCTGTTCAGTAACAAACTCCTTATCCGTAACCATTACTCTTGCGTAATAATTAATCTGCTCATACTTATCTGTTTTGATAATTATTTCCCAGAAATACTCTGTTCCCTGTTCCATAATGGCACTGGCCTGATAATTCAAAGTAATCTTGCCGTCCTTCTGTTTCCAGCCGTCAAGGGTTCCATTATCTATCAAACGGTTGTCCTCAGTACTCTTCATTTCGTAAGAAATCTCTGAAACCTTATTGCCATTAGTTGATATTGTAATTGGAACCGTTCTGTCTGTATTAACAGGGACAATAACATCACGCATATGTTCTTCTTCCATATCCATTGTGTAGCCGTTAAGACTTCCAACCTTCTGACTTCCATAATATAAATCAATCCCCGGCAACTTACCATTATATGTAGACGTTGCCTGACCGCTATTGCTCTGCTTGTTATTCTTAGACTGCTTCTTGTTAAAATTTATTCCTATAACCACCGCAATTGCAAAAATCAGCACAATTGCAACAACTGCTATAACTTTCTTTTTCATTTCATCACCCATTCAATCCTTGTATTTAATCAATCCTAATCATAGCACAAAAAAATGTCTGTGGCACTATTTTTTTGTACCACAGACAATTTTATTTTTTATTTTGTTTTCTTCTTTGGTGTAGCTTTCTTTTTTCTTGTTTTTGGAAATTCGAAAACTACTGATTCGTATGGTCTAAGTGGCATTTCCAATCTATATGGTCTTCCATCGCACTCGCCTTTCTTGGCTCTGTAGCTTACAACCTGTTTCTCACCTGTTTCTGTTGTAACCAATCTCTTGTAAGTTCCGGCTTTTGGAACTCCTACAACATAATCAGGTCTTTCCATTGGTGTAAAGTTACACACGAAACCGATAGAGTTCTTATAATCAGCTTCTGTTGTCTTTCTTATGAAACTGAAAATACTTCTTTCGCAGTCATTGGCATTAATCCACTCAAAAGCTCCATAGCCCTTTGTTTCAGTGTAAAGTGCCGGATATTCCTTATATAAGTGAAGTAATTTCTTTACATATTCCTGCATGTCCTTATGTTCAGGTTCATCAAGCAGATACCAGTCAAGGCTTCTAGCCTCTGACCATTCCTGTAACTGGGCAAATTCCTGTCCCATAAATAACAGCTTTCTGCCCGGATGTCCCAACATAAAAGTATATGCTGTCTTTAAGTTTTTAAATTTATCCTGTGGATAACCCGGCATCTTATTAATCATTGAACATTTCAAATGAACAACTTCATCGTGAGATAATACTAAAATAAAATTCTCACTAAATGCATAAGTTAATCCGAAAGTCATCTTATTATGATTACCCTTCTTAAACAAAGGATCAAGCTTAGTATACTCTAAGAAATCATGCATCCAGCCCATATTCCACTTGTAAGAAAATCCAAGGCCACCATCCTTAGGTGACATAGTAACCTTAGGCCATGCTGTGGATTCTTCAGCAATAATATATGCTCTTGGATTTCTGTAATTCATAACACTACTTAAATGTTTAAAGAACTCAATAGCTTCCAAGTTCTCATTACCGCCATACTTATTAGGAACCCACTGTCCGTCTTCTCTTCCGTAATCCAAATATAACATAGAAGCAACTGCGTCAACTCGAAGTCCGTCTATGTGATATTTTTCAACCCAGAATAATGCGTTTGCAATAAGGAAATTAACAACTTCTGTCTTAGAATAATCGAAAACCTTAGTACCCCAGTCAGGATGTTCTCCCAATCTTGGATCTGCATATTCATAAAGAGGTGTTCCGTCAAACATTGCAAGTCCGTGAGCATCTTTTGGGAAGTGGGCAGGTACCCAATCCAAAATAACCCCGATTCCTGCTTTGTGGAAAGCATCTACCAAATACATAAAATCCTGAGGTGTTCCATATCTTGATGTAGGTGCATAATATCCCACAACCTGATATCCCCATGAACCATCAAAAGGATGTTCCAATATACCCATAAGTTCTACATGAGTATATCCCATATCCTTAACATATGCTACAAGTTCTTTAGCCATACGCTTGTAATCATAGAATCCGTCTTCATCATCAGGACCTTTAAAATCCTTTCTCCATGAACCCGGATGAACCTCATAGATTGACATTGGAAGTTCATAGTGATTCTCCTTTGCCTTCTCTGATATCCATTTAGCATCTTTCCATTTGTAATTATCAATATTTGCTACCCTTGAAGCATTTCCGGGTCTTTTCTCAGCCCAAAAACCATAAGGATCAGCCTTGTACAATGTATCCCCACTTTGTGTAGAAATAACATACTTGTACATTGCGCCTTCTTCAACCTCCGGTATGAAAAGTTCCCAGATGCCTGAATCATTTTCCATCTTCATGTTATGGTTAAATCCCAACCAGTCATTAAAATCACCTATAACGGCAACGTTAACTGCATGGGGTGCCCAAACTGCGAAATATGTTCCTTTTACACCATCAATTGTTGTAACATGCGCACCCAGTTTCTCATATATTTCATAATGAGTACCTTTTCCAAACAAATAACAGTCATCTTTTGTTATGACATTCTTGTTTCCCATATGGTCTCCTCCCTGTTTTAATTATTTATTTTCTGTTGTAATTAATCAGGCAGCCTTTTAATATAATGTCACGTTCGTCGTCAGTCATTTCGCCAAGCTTTAATGTAAATGGTTTAACATTCTTGTCATCATCTACAACGTAAGCCTGTACGTCTGTAGCTTTGTTCTTAACAGCTTCAACTATTTCCGGTACAAAAATATAGTCACCGTTCTTAAATGGCAATTCTTCTGATTCATAAATGAATGGAAGCATACCCCAGTTAATAAGGTTTGAACGATATCTCTTTGTTGCATATTCACAGGCAATATTAGCCCATCCGCCTAATACCTTCTGACATGAAGCAGCCTGTTCTCTTGCTGAACCGTCACCTGGTTTTACTGCAAAAATAGTGCTTCCGATACCTACTGTATCATTGTCAATCTTGTACTGAGGAAGATTGCTCTTTAACGCTTCAAATACTCCTCCAACTTCAGGAAGTGCATCTACAGGATTCTGTCCTGCTTCTCTTGCTTTTTCTGCTTTCTGTACTTCTTTAGCCTTTCCTACATATTCAGGGTCCTTTCTTGAAAGTGCAAACTCTGCAAGTCCAAGTGGGTTAGAACGATAAGATGATGTTTCACCTGATGGTATTAATTCATCTGTTGTTGTAACCGGATCATGAATCTCTGAAACAACTTTAAGAAGAAGATTGTCTGTAAGTGCAACCATTTCCGGCCAGTCTTTGATGTTTGGTCCAAACTGGATTTCTGTATCAGGATCTGCTATTCCGTGTGAGTCAAATACTCTGTTTTCATAAATACTCTTGTCAAAATGATACTTACGTCCCTTAAACTCAACATCAACATCTGTAGCTGCTGTAAGATAACCCTTGTTAGCTGCTGTTGCTGCAATAGATCTGGCATCCATAAGTGCAACTGAAGAAATCTGTCCATTCTGTAACTTACTTCCTTCTCTGTTAGGGAAGTTACGTGTTGAATGTCTGATACTGAAGGCATTGTTAGCCGGTGTATCACCTGCACCGAAACAAGGTCCACAGAATGCTGTCTTCATAACACCGCCGGCAGCCATAATATCTGCTGCGCATCCGTTTTTGATTAATTCCATATATACTGGCATAGAAGCAGGATATACACTAAGTGTAAATTCGTCAGCTCCAATGCTATGTCCCTTTAATATATCTGCTGCTGCGCAAATGTTTTCAAAACCACCACCTGCACAACCTGCAATGATTCCCTGGTCAACATAAAGTTTTCCATCACGAATCTTGTTTGTAAGTTTATAATCCACCTGTCCATCTAATGAAACTAAAGCTTTCTTTTCAACATCGTGGAGAATATCTTCCAAGTTAGCATTTAATTCTTCAATAGTGTATGTGTTACTTGGATGGAATGGCATTGCAATCATAGGTTTAATCTTAGATAAATCAACATAAACAATTCCATCATAGTATGTAACTTCGCCAGGATTTAATTCTTTATACTCATCTACTCTTCCATGGATGTCATAGAATTCCTTAATCTTCTCATCTGTACGCCAAATAGATGAAAGACATGTTGTTTCTGTTGTCATAACGTCAACACCGATTCTGAAATCTGCGCTTAAGTTAGAAACACCAGGTCCTACAAATTCCATAACTTTATTCTTAACATAACCCTTGTCAAATACTTCTCCGATAATTGCAAGTGCAACATCCTGAGGTCCTACACCCTTAGCAGGTTCTCCTGTCATATAGATACCGATTACTTCAGGCATATTAATGTCATATGTCTGTGAAAGTAACTGCTTAACCAATTCAGGTCCGCCTTCACCCATAGCCATAGTACCAAGAGCACCATAACGTGTATGTGAATCAGAACCAAGAATCATCTTGCCGCCACCTGCTAACATCTCTCTGGCAAACTGATGAATAACTGCCTGGTGAGGTGGTACATAAATTCCACCATATTTCTTAGCACAAGTAAGTCCAAACATATGGTCATCTTCATTGATTGTTCCACCAACAGCACATAAACTGTTATGACAGTTTGTAAGCACATAAGGAATTGGGAATTTCTCTAATCCTGAAGCTCTTGCTGTCTGAATGATTCCAACAAATGTAATATCATGGGATGTAAGCTTATCAAACTTAATCTGAAGCTTGTCCATGTTGCCTGATGTGTTGTGTTCGTTCAAAATACCATATGCCATAGTATTCTTTGCAGCATCTTCTTTTGTAAGGTATTTATCCCCCAACTTGTTCTTTAGTAATTCTTCTGAGCCTGCACCTGTTTCTACAACTTCTGTGCCACCAATAAGGTATGCTCCGCCTTTACTTAATGTTATCATTTTTGCCTCCTATGTTTTCGTAACTTATCAGGTTAAATGCGTACCCTTCGGGGTTATAATCCATTTCATACTGATAACTACTAGTATACATTTTTTTGCCCTTCAAATCAAGTAATACACCAATACAATAAGTCGACAATCCGGCTGGTTTGTCTGATTTTTAATCTTCTGCATTTATTGAACATTGTTATAGACCTTTAGGGGAAGATGATAGTAATGAGGACAAAAAATAAGCTGTGCTTTAATGTTGAGTTAAAGCACAGCTTGTTTTATTATTAAGTTGTTTATTTTTTATTAAAAGAAATCTGACCAATTTTTCATTGTGTTTACATCAATTACATCTGTTAATCCAGGCTTTTCACCACCGAGCTCACCACTTGTAGTTATCACATCATTTGTGTCAAATTCTATTATATCCATCTCTGGGCTTATATATCTTCTTTCCATTATTTTGATATCTCCTTTTCATTAATGTAATTCATAATGATGTTCTGCTGATCAGAACTATAACTACTAAATTTCTCGCTGTCCTTTACCTTTCCAGCAACGTATGCAATTGACTTAGCATTGTTTTCAGTAACATCTGCACAAACAGTCTTTGAACTACCATCTGAATACTTAATAGTTGCATATCCTACAGCGATGTATGCTCTACCATAGTTTTTGCTCTGGATTTTGATAATTGAACCACAGAACTTTCCTGTTTCTGTCTTTGCTCCATCATTAAACCATCCGTTATTTGCAATGTCGAGGAAATTATACTTACTATCCTTTGTAAGTGTTTTTCCATTAGCTTCGTACAAATCTAATGTTGTAATAAGTGTACCTGTTGTTACTGTTGTTGAATTTAAGATTTCATCTGCAGCAATTCCATTTCCTGATGTAACAGTTGTCTGGAATCTTAAACCTGTTGGAGCTGCTAATCTGATACTTGCTCCCTTTGTCATTGTTACACTTAATTTAATGCTCTTTAAAGTCATATTTTCATTTACTTTGAGTTCTGTTCCTGGAGCATAAGCTAATTTCTTAGTAACATCGTAGTAACCCTGACCATCAGCTGGTACAGCAATTGTTGCACCTTCTTCGTACTGTTTTTCTGTTCCATCAATTGAAACTGTGTAAATAGTTTCATTTTCATTTTTTATTATAACTGTTGCTTCCCCTCCAGCATATTTTATGTTTATTGTATTTTCACCTTTTACTAATCCTGATAAGTATACAACTGCACCAGCACCTTGTAGTGCATACTTTTCTGAATCAACTCCATTAATGCTTATACTTTCTATTGCTCCAGGAACAGTCATATATATACCCTGCTCACTTGCAAATCCTGGTTGTTGTACGCTAACCACTTTCACGGTTGTATTATCATTATATGAATATCCTGTGCCACCAACAATGTTTTTCCAGACTTCTACTGAAGGATCTCTTGTTGTTGTTTCCTCTGGCACTTCAATCTTTAACGTTACTGTCGCAGATATTTCCTTTGCTTCTGCTGAGTCTGAAGCTGCCGTTGTTGCATTAATTACAATATCATAACTTCCTGCTTCTAAGCTAGTTACTTCTGACAATGGAATATGCATTCCTCTAGCACTTTTTCCATCAACTTTTAACTTAGTTTCTCCTATTGATGCAGTAATAGTATTTGAATCTACATCAATTCCCCATGCAAAATGAATCCTGGCACTATCAAAAATTCCCTGACAAGCAAACCCTGTCCATTCTCCTCCATCTTTTACTGTTGCTGAATATTGCTTTCCACCAACTGTTGCTGATGAATCAGCCTTTACCTCCCTTGGATTGTACACCGTAATTGATGTTACAATCATCGCAATAGTACATATTATTGCGAGTATTCCTTGTTTCCTTTTTGAAATATTCATGTTTTTTCTCCTTTCATCCAAGATCTTGTCGAATCCCTTCAATTATTTATCCTTTATCAGATAATTTTACCAAATTAAAATGTTTTTTTCAACTATCCATAGGTTATGTTGTACACTTTTTATTTATTTTTCATAACCTTACCTGTTCTTTATGCATTTATCCTATGCTTTTTGCACATTTTATCTGCTTCTTTTTATGCATTTTATACAATTATTTGGTGTTATAATGTTTTTACTATAAAACCATTTTTATTCTTCTTGTGATTTTGCACAATTTCATCATTTTTCTCTGTTATATGCCAAACATTAAGGTTTCCCTCTAAAAGAGTAAAGAAAAAGCCCACTGGAACAATATCTCCAGCAGACCTTTTTCAATTGTTATATGCTATGCTTTGACTATCCAATCATAATAGACTGTATGCTTTTTACATTTATTTATTTTTCTTAGGAATCTTCTTAAACTGAATATATTTAACCTTGATTCCTGCTAATACTTCTTCAAGCTTTAAGTTATACACGCCTTTGTCAAGTTTAACCTTGCAAAGTTTCTGTGTAATCCAGTTGCCATCTGTACCATTAGTCTGAATTACAACCATTGTTGTACCATTGGCATTAACATTTACTGTTGACTGTGATAAGTTGGACTTATCAAATGCGATATTTACAATAATTGTATATTCTCCTTCTTCTTCAACCTCCAATGTAGCTTCCGTTCCACTGTTAAACATTACCTTATCATCTTTTCCAACATTGAATACCTGATACTTAGCCTGGTCGTTTGGAATTGAATCAAAATGTTTTGCAATATCAGTATCAACTAATTCTCTTTCAATAACAGGTGCTGAAAGAATAAAGTTACAAATATTAATTGCTGCTCTCTGAAGCTCTCCAACAGTAAGCTTTCCCTCCTTAACTGACTCTTCAGTATTATCATTGTTTGAATTAACTTCTGCTCCGTTGTTATTTACAACCATATATAAGTCATTCTGTGAGCGAACCATGTCTCTTGTATCCTGATTTGATTCTTCTCCACCTTCTACAACGTCGTTCATCTTAGCCCACCAGTCAGTCATGACGATACCGTCATATCCCCATTCATTTCTAAGAATTGTTGTACAAAGATCGTAATTTGAAGCTGCCCAATGTCCGTTAATAGGATTATAGGCTGTCATTAATGCCTTAACTGTTCCGGCTTTTACTGCCATTTCAAATGTTTTAAGATAAATCTGTCTAATTGCTCTTTCTGAGCATACTGCATCAATCTTAAATCTATGTGATTCCTGACCGTTTAATGCAAAATGCTTAATTGTGCCCCATGCTCCACCGTCTTTAATACCGCCTGTTGATGCAACTGACATTGTTCCTGAAAGGTATGGATCTTCTGAATAGTATTCAAAGTTACGTCCGTTTAAAGGATGTCTGTGAATGTTTACTCCGGGTCCAAGTAATGTATCTACCTGATTTCCGTATAATTCCTGACCTTCCATTGTGTAAAGTTCTCTTACAAGCTTAGGATTCCATGATGCTGAAAGTGCTGTTCCAATAGGAAGCTGTGTAGCTTTTCCTTCCATTCTAAGTCCACTAGGACCGTCAGCACAACATGCTGCAGGGATTCCGTAAGCAAACAATGTATCACTTAATCCACCAAAAGCTGAAGCTGTTCCTTTTGTAACTCTAGGGTTACTCATTCCTTCACCTCTTACAATCTGTGCTAATTCTGCAACTGTAAGCTGTGCAACGAACTCTTCAATAGTGTTCTTACCTGCTTTTACATCCTGTAATGTAATTCCTACATCACCTGTAATTTCCATATCCTTTGGAAGATTTTCTTCAATTCTCTTAGCCATGTCTACTGTTGGCTTCTGTGATGGTACATATGTTATTTCATATGTTCCATCTTCTTTTCTTTTGCCCGGCTTCATTAATGTAAGATTATCATCATTTGGGCAAGCAGCTTCTGAAAGCTGTTCTGTTACTTTAAGTTCTTCAACTTTATATGTATAAGCTAGTTTATTATTTTTTACGCTGTTACCTACGTAGAAGTTGTAATCTCCTGCTTCTAATACGTAGCATGACTTGTTTCCTGTAACGCCTGAGTCATCATATGATGCAATTCCGTTAATATCGAAAGCAATCTTTAATGTCTGACTCTGACCCGGTGCAAGATTTTCTGTTTTCTCGTATGCACAAAGCTGTCTTGCAGGCTGTCCCAAAGCTCCCTGTGGTGCTTCGTAGTATACCTGAACAACTTCTTTTCCTGAGAACTTATCACCTGTGTTAGTTACCTTAACTTCTAATGTGATTTTTTCATCATCTGCATCAGCTGATACTGTTTCGATATCAAATGTTGTGTATGAAAGTCCGAAACCAAATTCAAACTGAACTTTTTCAGGTGCAAATGTTTCAAAATAACGATATCCTACATAAATGTCTTCTTTGTAAAGGTTTGTAAGTTCGTTGCCAAAGTTGTCATTAGCAGGATAGTCTTCAATATCATAAGCTACTGTGTCAGGTAATTTACCGCTTGGTGTAGCCTTGCCTGAAAGTGCTTCAGCTACTGCGTTTCCACCTTCCATACCGCCCTGCCATACAATAATTACTGATTTGATGTGTCCCTTAAACTGTTCTTCATCAATCCACTTAAGGTCGATAATATTTGAAACGTTAAGAACTACACAAACATCTTCGAAAGCTTCTGTTATGTTCTTAAGGTTTTCTTTTTCTTCATCTGTAAGAAGATAGCTTCCTACCCAGTTGGCGTTGTCCTTATCTTCTCCTGCTGTACGTCCGATAATGTATACAGCCTTGTTAGTTGATTCTGCCTGTTTCTTTGCATAATCTGCTGTGATTTCCATATCTTTCTGGAACCATGGCTCGCATGCCCAGCCACCGCCACCGTTATCAAACGGATGGTCTTTTAACCATTCCTTATAGTCTTCAACTATAGTCTTGTTAAAGTTAAGATTGCTGTTTTCAAATCCGTCCAAAATATTTGTTGTGTATTCAACGTTTACAGCTCCTCCTGAACCTGTTCCGCTTCTGTAGTACTCAATCATTGGTCTTCCAAAAACTGAAACCTTATCATCTTCTGTTAACGGAAGTACATTTCCCTCATTTTTAAGTAAAACTATTCCCTCTACTGCCGCTTCACGGCTTTTCTCGGCAAATCCTTCAACAGGATTTCCCTTTAAGTTATTTGACATTTTTCTCCTCCTCGCATTATCTTCGGATATATTTTTTATTCGTTTTATTTTCATTTTCTATACTAAAAATCACTATATCATATAATTTTTGCAAATACTAGATTTTATGGTAGGAAAAACGTTTTTATTAAGGGCGTTTTTGTCCCCCCTTTTGTGCAATTTTTTAGGCTTTTTGCCCCATAAAAAGCACATCTTTGCTTGTAAAAATTTTTTTGGTTGATTTTTTTTATGTATTTTTACTATTTATTTATGTCTATTTTTGTTAATTTTATTTTTTGTACTTTATTGCTTTAAAGCGTTATATGTTGTAAAATTATATTACTATACTTGAGCGACAGAAAGGAATGAAACAATGGGAAAATATTTTCAGGAAGAAATTGAAACTGCTTCTCGTGAAAAGATTGAGCAGATTCAAACAGAGGGACTTTTAGACGTGGTAAAAAGAGTATACGAGAATGTACCTTTTTACAGAAAAAAAATGGTGGAAAAAGGTGTAACACCTGACGATATAAAATCTTTAAAAGATATTTCTAAGTTACCTTTTTTAACGAAAGACGATTTAAGAGATGCTTATCCATATGGCTTATTAGCAGTACCTCTTAAAAATTGTGTGCGTATTCACTCAACTTCAGGTACAACAGGTAAGCGTGTAGTAGATTTTTATACTAAGAAAGATATTGATATGTGGGAAGATGGATGTGCCAGAGCCCTTGTGGCTGCCGGTGGAACAGATGAAGATGTAGTTCACGTAGCTTATGGATATGGTCTTTTCACAGGTGGCTTCGGATTAAACGGTGGTTCACAGAAGGTTGGTTCTTTAACACTTCCTATGTCATCAGGTAACACTGACAGACAGCTTCAGTTTATGACTGATTTTGGTTCAACTATTCTTTGTTGTACACCTAGTTATGCATCATATTTGGCTGAATCAATTGAAGAACGTGGTATCAAAGACCAGATAAAATTAAAAGCCGGAATTTTTGGTGCTGAAGCCTGGTCAGAGGATATGAGAGCTGACATCGAGAACAGACTTGGTATTAAAGCCTATGATATTTATGGACTTACAGAAATAGAAGGTCCAGGTGTTGCTTTTGAATGCGAAGAACAGAATGGTATGCATATTTGTGAAGATTATTTCATTCCGGAAATCGTAGATCCTGACACATTTGAACCTGTTCCTGATGGTCAGATTGGTGAGTTAGTATTCACAAGCTTCGCTAAGGAAGCTTTTCCACTTATCAGATATCGTACAAAGGATATTACATATATTACCAGGGAAAAATGTAAATGTGGACGTACTCATGCCCGTATTCACAGATTAATGGGACGTTCAGATGATATGCTTATTGTCAAAGGTGTTAATGTTTATCCTTCTCAGGTTGAAGAAGTTCTTATTAAACAGGGAATGCCGGCTAACTACCAGCTTATTATTGACCGTGTAAACAATAGTGATACTATGGAAGTTTTGGTTGAAATAACACCTGAAATGTTCTCTGATACAGTTAGCTCAATCGAATCTAAGGAGAAGGAAATTGTTGCTGCTCTTAAGAGCATGCTTGGTATTTATGCTAAGGTTAAATTAGTTGAACCTAAGTCCATTACACGTTCTGAAGGAAAAGCCGTTCGTGTTATTGATAAACGTAAAATTTAGGAGGTTTTAATATGTATATTCATCAGATTTCAGTATTCGTTGAAAATAAGCCGGGTAATATTGCAAACTTTACCAACTTTTTGGCTGAACACAAAATAGATATGCGTGCATTCCAGATTGCTGATTCAAGTGATTTTGGAATTATCCGTATTATTGTAGACGATCCTTTTAATACTCTTACTCTGTTAAGAGACAATGATTGGATTTGTAACCTTACACACGTTATTGGCGTTAAGCTTCCGGATGAGCCGGGTTCAATGGCTAAAGCTATGAATGTTATAGCTTCCAACGGCTATAGTGTAGATTATGTGTATGCTTTTCTTGCAAGAGGCACAGACGATGCTCTTATGGTATTCCGTGTTAAGGACGAGGATACAGACAAAGTTGCCGCATTGCTGGTAAGGAGTGGAATGAAAACAGTGGACCAGGAAGACTTGGCAAAGATGTAGGAATGGAAACACTTAGAAGTGGGAAATATCTTTGTCCGCACTTACTTTTCAGTAATTATCCAGAAATATGCCCGCACTTCTTATAGACATTCTCTTCATCACCTGCCTTATACTTTTAGGTATGGATTGAATGATGAAGAGAATGTCTATAAGCACGCGGCTGTCGCAGCATGCGACAGCCGCTACAAATAAAAAGAAGTGGAACCCCTCTTATGCAAGCATAAGTGGTTCCACTTCTTTTTATTTGTAGCACTGGGCACACGTTGCTTGTGTGCTTCGCGATTATTCTACTGTGTATGGCATTAATGCGATATTTCTAGCTCTCTTGATAACTGTTGTAAGAGCTCTCTGATGTCTAGCACAGTTTCCTGTGATTCTTCTAGGAAGAATTTTTCCTCTTTCAGATACGTATCTCTTTAATGTAGCTACATCTTTATAATCGATTGCCTTGTTTTCGTTAGCACAAAATGCACAAACTTTTTTTCTTCTACGACCGCCTCTTCTTCTCATTGGAGAATCTGGTCTTTCACTCTTATTATATGGCATAACTTGACCTCCTATTTTCGTTAATGAGATTCTATTCGAATCTGTTAAAAGTTAAATGGTAAACCTGAATCATCTACACTGTCAGGAATGTTCATAAAACCGTCTCCTGCAGGTGCTGTTGGCTGTGATGCAACCGGTTGCTGTGGCTGATAGTTATTATTGCTATCTGCTGTAGCTTTGCTTTCTGCAAATTCCTGGTTTTCAACAACTACTTCTGTTGTGTAAACTGTCTTACCATCTTTGTCCTGATAACTGCCTGTCTGAATACGACCTTCGGCAACTATCTTAGTTCCCTGATGGAAATATTTTTCAGCAAATTCACCGCTTCTACCAAATGCTACACATCTGATAAAGTCAGCGCTCTGATCTCCATCTCTCTTAAATCTACGATCTACTGCTAATGTGTATCTCGCAATAGCCAACTGATTATCTCCTGATGTTGAATATCTAACTTCAGGGTCACGAGTCAAACGACCCATAAGAATAACTTTATTCATATTATACCTCTCTAATGTATCAAACTATGCTTCTACTGCAACAGTCATAAATCTGATAACATTTTCCATAATACGAAGCTGGCTTTCTAACTCGCTAGGAAAATCTGTGTTTTCAGTGTCAATATCGATGAAGTAATAGAATGCTTCTGACATCTTCTGGATTTCGTAAGCTAATTTCTTCTTACCAGCTTCTTCGATCTTTGTAATTGTACCACCGAACTTTTCGATAAGTGCTTTTACCTTTTCTACTTCAGCTGTTCTTCCTTCATCATCAAGTTTTGCACTAACAACAACTGTTAATTCATATTTGTTCATGCTTCTACCTCCTTTTGGTCTCTGGCCTTTTCGTTTGAAAAAGCAAGGATCATAACGAATACTCGTTATGCGTAATTAATATATATCACGAATTACTATAATATCAAAAAAAGTCCCTGTGTTCAAGGACTTTTTTTTCATTTTGTGAATTTTTTTCCGAAATCTTTTGGTTTTAAACAAAGCTTTCGTTTTTTTATTTACTGCAAAATCTTCTTTACGCTTTTTTCGAAAGTTTTTCTTGGAACCATTACTATACGACCGCAGCCTTTACATTTCAACTTAAAATCTGCACCCGTTCTTATAATTTCCCATTCATTAGTTCCACAAGGATGCCCTTTTTTTAATGTTACTACTGTTCCAATATTATATTCCATTAGTCTACCACTCTTCCTATTCCAACTATATGCGAAATATTATTGTAGTTAATAGTCTGTCCACCTTTTTCTACCACTTTGCCTGCACCTGCATACATAGATACATGATAGATATTTAAAGTTCTTCCCGGTGTGCTGTATTTTACTGCCGCATTGTAATCTCCGTAAAAAATTAAATCACCCGGTTTCATATCATCTATGTCAATAAAACCATAATATACTATTTGATTTTTTTCTTTTAAATAATCAAACAGGCTTGCTGCTGTCTTTGCATAAGAACCACTTCCAAGTTTCTTGTTGTAGTGCTTGTATGATTTATAGCCTTTCCAAACCAAAGCTGAACAATCATAGTATCCTTTTCTCATTCTTTTTGGCTGACTATATTTCCAATGATTAACTATGTACATAGCCCTATTTACAATCTTGTACATACCTTTTGCATATACTTCGATTCTATAAGACTTGTGAATATTTCCGATTTTTACATCAACATATGTAACTCCTGAATTTACACCTTTAACAACACCATCGCTTGAAACTGTGGCAACGCTTTCATTTCTGCTTGTAAATTCAGGAACTGTACCTGTGTCGCCCAAAATAGGAAACTGTACTTTTTCACCTTTTTTTATAACTGCCTTTAAATTATTAACTGTTGGATTAACAACTGTATACCTTATGTTGAATACTTTTCCATCTACATTTGCTGTAATTGTACCCATTCCCGGTTTTGTGCCTAAAACTGCCGCTTTCTTTTCATAAGTTGTTAAAGTGGCACATTTTTTGTTTGAATTAGTCCAAGTAATAGTACTATGTTCTCCTAAACCTTTAAAAGAAATATACTGCTGTCTTTCATTGCCTAATGCTGTTCCATAAACAATTAACTTCTGAACTTCCGTTTCAGGGTTTGAAACATAAATTGTATTTGTATATGTAACAACATTTTTGTTTTTGTATGTAACCTTTGCTGTAATGTTAACTTTGCCTTCATTTACTGCTTTCAAAGTAGCTTTAAGCTTGCTTCCACTTACTGCTGAAAGTTTTGAAACAACATCGCTATTCCCAACACTCCACTTGCATGACTTAACATTACTTTCGTCTATTCCATCTACCATAACAGTAAAATTCTGACCTTTTGCCTGGCTTACAAAACCGTTAACCTTTGTTCCGTCAGCGTTAACTTTCTTAATACTGATTCCGTTAGAATCATACAATCTGTTATTTAGATCACTTGACAAAACATTTATTGTACATTTGCTATATCCCTGTGAGGATTTCGCTGTTATTTCCGCTTTTCCCGGATTTAACGCCTCAACAGTACCTTCTTTATTGACTTTTGCTATTGAGTCATTTGAAGACATATATGAAATTTTATTAACTGACTTTGCTACAACCGTACCTGTCTGGCCTTCCGTTAATGTTGTAGGATATTTCGTTATGACAACATTCTTAGAAGTATCAGGAACTGTAACCTTGCAAGTCATTGTTCTTGATTTACAAGTTGCAGTAATTGTTGCAGCTCCATAATTTACAGCTCTAATTCTACCTTTTTTTGAAACAGTAACTGCAAATTTATTAGATGTTCTCCATTTAACTTTCGTTCTCGCTGAAACATTTCTAACTTTTATTTTTTTTCTTTTGCCCTTTTCTAATGTTACTGTACTTTTAGAAATCGTAGGTGTTGCTCCATAAGCCAATTCACTTTTTAATTGAAGTCCTGAAATAATAGCTGCCATCACGATTATTATTCCAATTGTTCTCTTTAAAAATTTCATCTTTTCCTTCTTTCATTCTTTATCTGTCACATTATTTTGCTGTTTTAAAGTTCTTCTTTCTCCATTTTCCGTAAGTTGTACCGTTTGAAGTCTTTACATAACCTCTAACTCTTACGTAATATTTTTTATTTGCCTTTAACTTTTTAAATTTATAGCTAATTTTCTTAGTAGTCTTTGTTACTGCCTTCTTGAATTTTGAAGATCTAGACAACTGAAGCTGATATCCTGATACTTTTGCAATCTTTTTATAAATTACCTTGGCACTCTTCTTAGTTTTTACGATCTTTGTTATCCTTGTATTTCCAACGCTAACTTTCTGTGCTGTAGGTTTCTGAGTTTTTGTTACCTTTGCAGTTGTAGTTGGTGTTGGTGCAACTGTAGTTGTCTTTGCTGTTGTTGTAGTTGTTTCTACTGCTGCTGATGTTGTTGTCTCTACTACTGCAGGTGTAGTTGTTTCTACTGTCACTGGTGTAGTTGTCTCTACTACTACAGGTGTAGTTGTTTCTACTGCCACTGGTGTGGTTGTCTCTGCTGTTGCAGGTGTAGTTGTTTCTACTGCCACTGGTGTAGTTGTTTCTACTGCCACTGGTGTGGTTGTTTCTGCTGTTGCAGGTGTAGTTGTTTCTGCCGCTACAGTTGTAGTTGTTTCTGCCACTGCCGATGTAGTTGTCTCAGTTTCTTTAACAATTTTAATCTGTCCGTCTGCTATTTCAATATTTAACTGATCCTTTACAACATCCTGACCTTCTGTATTCACCAATCCATAAGAAATTGTATATCTACCTTCCTTATCAAAAACGACTCTAATAGTTCTGTCTAAATCATTACCTGCAATAGTCATTTCCTTATTAAATCCGCTAATGTCGTACCACTCTCCGCCATCTTTGTATTCAATAGATGATACCTGATTGTCGCCTGTTACTGAAACAGTTCTTACAACCTGCTTTCCAACAATGCCTGATGCCCAGAACTCTAGCTTAAATTCCTTAGCTGTTCCTAATGTGTATGCACCTTCTACGCCATCTTTCTTTACATAAATAGCTGCGCCAAAATTGTCATCGCCTGTGTTATCACCACCGTCTGCCCATGCAGGTATAATCATAACCACAAGCATTGCCATAATTGTCACAATACTTATTAACTTCTTGTTCATTAAATATCTCCTTCCGAACTTCTCTGTTTTTTCGCACGTTACTTTGATTATAACATATTCCTGAAGATATATTACATATTTATTACAAATTTTTCGATATTTTTTTGTTTTTACATTTTATCCCCATGCAGCCGAAAAATTTTCAAAGCAAACAATAGGCAGAGATTTGCAATTTTGCGAGCATAGCGTAAAGCAAAAATCAACTGTCTGAGCCGTAGGCGAGTTTTGATTTTTGTTTTACAATAGGCGGCGGAGCAAAATAA
>OGYK01000278.1_pt1 | contig 43427 bp, 35 predicted proteins | sample 1576501 | NCBI WGS metagenome assembly OGYK01 (sample SAMEA3541530, study PRJEB24748) | human gut metagenome | biome: human gut; feature: human-associated habitat; material: faeces | place: China | collected 2012
ACTCACAAACGAACAACTACGAATGAAACGACTCTCATTCACATCAACCAATCGGTGTGTAACCGCAATCTGCATATACTAAACTTCCCTGCAAACGTTTTGTTCATCAACCGTCGGGTTTAAGTCTTTATTTAAGTTTTCTTTCAACACAGAAGCAAAAGGAAGAGGCGCAGCCCTCACGGGTTACGCCTCTCTGAATACTATATACACATTTTTCCTCTTTCCTATCAAATGCCGAGTGACTTGCGCACTGCCTCCACTTTCTTCTCAGCTTCGGCATTGGCGCTGGCATAGCATTTCGGACAACCCATCTCGCCCTTCACCTCGATATAGAACTTAATCTTCGGTTCCGTACCGGAAGGACGGACAGAAATCTTCGTGCCGTCTACAGTGAAATATTGAAGCACATTGGAAGTCTCGGGCATATCCAGCTTGCTTACGTTGCCCTGGGCATCAGTCAGTTCCAGCGTCTTGTAATCCTTAATCAGGCTGACAGCCGAACCGCCGATTTCCTTCGGAGGATTGGCACGGAAGTTATCCATCATCGCCTTGATTTCCTCGGCACCGCTCTTACCCGGTTTCACCACATTCACAGTGGTTTCCTTTGAGAATCCATATTCTACATAGATTTCCATCAATACGTCATAGAGCGTCTTGCCCTGGTCTTTGGCCCAAGCACAGATTTCGGCCAGCAAGGAGCAGGCAGAAACCGCATCTTTATCACGGACAAAGTCTTCGGCCAGGAAGCCATAGCTTTCTTCACCACCACCGATATACTGCTGCTTGCCTTCGCTCAGACGGATTTCACGGGCAATCCACTTGAAGCCGGTGTAGCAGTCGCGCATTTCAATCTTGTTCTTGTCTGCCACAGCCTTGATGAGTTCAGTGGTCACAATGGTCTTCACGATGAAGTCGTTCGGCTGCATCTTACCCATTGCAATACGGTTCTTGATGATGTAGTACAAGAAGATGAGACACGTCTGGTTACCGTTGATAAGCACCCACTCGCCCTTATCGTCCTTGCAGGCCATGCCAACACGGTCGGCATCCGGGTCACTTGCCATCACGATGTCGGCGTCAATCTTCTTGGCCAGCGCAATGGCCATGGAAAGGGCTTCGGCATTTTCGGGGTTCGGAGAAACCACTGTCGGGAAATTGCCGTCCTTCACCATCTGTTCGGGCACGCAGTTGATATTCTCAAATCCCCACTCCTTCAATGAGTCCGGAATGAGCACGCGGCCTGCGCCATGAAGCGGAGTATACACAATGCTGAGGTCTTTCTGGCGACGGATGACTTCGGGGTCGATGGAGATGGAGTGAACCATGTCCAGATAAACCTTATCCACTTCCTTGCCGATAATCTGAATCAAGTCCTTGTTACCGTTGAACTTGATGTCGTCCACAGTCACCTTGTTCACCTCGTCGATGATGGCTGTATCGTGCGGAGCGAGCACCTGCGCACCGTCATCCCAATAAGCCTTGTAGCCATTATATTCTCTGGGATTATGGCTGGCAGTGATGTTGATACCGCTCTGGCAGCCGAAGTGGCGGATGGCGAATGAAACTTCGGGCGTAGGACGAAGGTCATCAAAAAGATATACCTTGATACCGTTTGCAGAGAAGATGTCGGCGGAAATCTTGGCAAACTTGTCGCTATTGTTGCGGCAGTCGTGACCCACAACAACGGAGATATCCTTCTTTCCGGCAAAGCATTTGTTCAGATAGTTGGACAAGCCTTGTGTGGCGGCACCTACGGTATAGATGTTCATGCGGTTTGTACCGGCACCCATGATGCCACGCAGACCACCCGTTCCAAACTCCAGGTCTTTGTAAAAACTGTCTATCAATTCGGTTTTATCTGGATTTTCCAACATGCGTTTCACTTCTGCCTGAGTTTCGGCATCATATGCCGGGGTAAGCCATTTTTCGGCTTTCTCAGTCACCTGCTTAATCAGTTCCTGATTTTCCATAAGACTGTTATTGTTTTAAGGGTTAATATAAACTTTTTTGTAAGACACAAATGTAGGAGAATAAGTTCAAATATCCTAATTTTATTCAGGCATTTTATATCTGTCTCCCGTCTGCTTAACATACTCTTCAAGGAACTCCTTCGGGTATCCCGGGCGGATTACGCCTGCCGGCTGGCCGATGGAATTACGTTCGAATTGACCGTTTTTCATACGTTTGACAACGCCGTCATTGTACTTTACGACAAGAAACTCGCCAAGACGTTTCCAGGTATCGAAAGTGCTTTGGGCAGTCATGTTCGTATAATTGGTAAGGAATGCCTTTGCTTTGGCAGGGTCTTTTTCCAGCAGTTTGGCAGCAGCAGCCTCAACACCTTCCTGCGCTTCGTTGAAGGTTGTCTCCAACTCTGTCTGAGTGGCACGCACGTCGCCCATCATCAAGTCATAACGGGGATAAACCATATTGGCCACCCAGTTGAAAATCCAGAAAGCGGAGTTCCAGGAGAAAGTGATGTAATCGGCGCCATCCACACGGGTGTAGCATACGGGAACCTTGTCTGTACAGCAGTATACGGGTGTAAATACCGTCATATTGGCATCATCCGTGCCGAACCACAATACTCCACCGATAGGGTCGGGCAACTCGGAGCGCATCTGTGCCACGAATACGAAACCGCTCTGCTGGGTGGAGATGGGACGCTCATTGAAGTATTCCTGGTCACCCACCTTGAAAGAGAGTGGAGAAAGGCGGTACGGGGTATGATACGGGCCTGCGCCGAAATCTTTGCTGATGTCGAGAGGGGTACCTTCATAATGGTCGCGCATGGCGTTCTTCACATCCTGCACGGAAACTTTGCGGTTGGGCTTCACAAACAGAGGCATCGGAGTGTTCGTCTCACCTAATATATAAGGTAGGAACTCGTTGCCACGGTCGGTAAACATATTGAAATAACTCCATACGCGGGCCTCGCAATAGCGGCGGGCACCGAAATCGAGCGGAGCGTAAGCATCGGCAAAGCTGAAATCCTTGTTCACACCGTCAAAATAGCCCTTCTCACGTGCAAAGGAGATGACGTCGGCGGAGTACATACAGTTTTCCTTGTCGTTCATGTTGAACTGATGAATACGGCTCTGGTTGGCATGAGCGGAGATACAGTCATCAGGTACGCGGACAGCTACCCATACGGCACCGCGCACACCGGGTCCCTTGCCAATCATCTCCATAATCCATATCTCGTTGGGGTCGGCAACGGTAAAGGACTCGCCACTGCTGTAATAGCCGTATTCCTGCACCAGTTCCGTCATCACCTTGATGGCCTCGCGGGCGGTGCGTGAGCGTTGCAGACCGAGGTAAATCAAACTGCCGTAGTCGATGATGCCGGTGGTATCCACCAGCTCGGGACGTCCGCCGAATGTCGTCTCACCGATAGTGAGCTGGAACTCATTCATATTGCCGATGACGTTGTACGTCTGGCGGGCCTGCTCTATCTGCCCAAGGTATTTGCCGGTGTCCCACTCGTGTATGTCAATCAGCGTGCCTTTCTTGTGCATGCCAGCAGGATAATGGTATAACTCGCCGAACAAGCCATAGGAATCGGCAGAATAAGAAACGATGGTAGAACCGTCCGCGGAGGCGTTCTTACCTACGATAAGATTGGTGCAGGCCAGCGCATTCGCCACGGCTGCCACAACAAACAAGACGGAAAGAGTCAGTCTTTTACTTTTCATACTTCTAAATTATAATGTTACTAAATATTTCAGTCTTTACCATACAAAGTCAAACTGTTCGGTGGTACGGTTGCCACAGCCATCCGTCACCGTCATCTCCACCACGTGCTTGCCGCCTTTCTCCACATGTTTCGGATCGAGCTCGCACACCAGGTTGCCACTGATGGAATTGGGCTTGCCGAACAAGGCATACTTCCCGTCAATCGTACCCCGATAGGTATTGATGCCGGTTTCCTTGTCCTTGGCCTTGAAGATGATTTTTCCCGTACGTCCCCATTGGGCTTGGTTCACGGGAGTTATCACCGGCGGAACCGTATCCACCGCCACGGTATAAGTCCCCAAATCCCGTATACGCACTTTCATGACACCATCCTCATACTTACCGCCGATGCGGTATTTTCTACCGCGCTCCGTTACGCCCGCCACATAATATTTGGTCATATCCTCTACCGGACGCCGGCGCAAGCCGATACGCAAATCGCAGGCATCGTGCATAGGAATACGGGTATCGTTCAGTTGATAGGTGAAAGCGATGTCGCCACTATCAGCCCGTACGGAGTAGTTCAGCAAGACGTCATCGTAGAGCATTCCTTTCGGGATAACCAACTCCAGCCCCGGCTCCTGCAGATAGTTCACCTTGTCCCATTTGAGGGCATATTTCTCACGATGTTCCACCGGAGCAATGGTCGTCTTCTGCCCCTGGACTGTAAAGCGGACCTTGGAGGTATTTCCCAGCGCATCGCTCAGCGTATAGACAAAACGGTAAGGGCGTTCTTCGTTGATTTCCACCAGCCCGCGATTGCCGTTGGATGCCTGCAGCATGCGAAGGCGGTTGCCCGGCTCTATAAAAGACTTCATGTACTGACCGTGTGTCCACGAATTGATATAGCGGTTCTCCTCATAGGCAAAGCGGTCTACCGTACTGCGGAAGACTTCCTCACCGTCCACTTCGAGAATCACCGTCTTCACGCCATATTTATTCTGCACTCCGTCCATATAATCGTAGGCACGGATGCCTGCACCAATCAGTCCCCAGGCGGTAATGGGTTTCGCAGGATGTGCCGGAAAAGCCCGTCGCGCCTGCTTGCCTTCCACCACTCCTTTTCCCGGCTGGGGAAACAGCATGATACCTTCGGCACGCGGGGCAGTCTTGTCCTTCACCTTGTCCATGAAAAAAGGCAGCGGGTCTATATATTCGTCCGTAGCCGTCTCTATCATATCCAGATGCAGGTGCGGACCGAAAGAGTATCCGGTGTTTCCGCTCAAAGCTATTATCTGACCGGCCTTCACGGGATATTCACCGGGCTCGGGAGTAATTTCCACCTCCCAACTCTCTTTCTCGTACTGCAAGTCTTCAACCCGGCGGGCCACATCGCCCACAAAAGCACTCAAATGGCGGTTTATCGTCGAATAGCCGTTGTCATAAGCCACATCGAGCACATAGCCCGAACCGTGGGTAACGCGGATACGCGAAATATGTCCGTCGGCCAGGGCGCGTACCGGCTTGCCGATGGTGCCGCCGGTCTTGAAGTCCAGCCCGCCATGAAAATGGTTGGCACGTATCTCGCCGAAGTTACCGGAGAAGGTGATGGGGAAATCAAAAGGCGGGATGAAGGAGGTCTTGCCTGTATCGGTTTCCTGGGCATAGCCGCCCTGCATACCACCGACAAAAAGCAAGAGAAAGAAAAACAGAGAATATTTCATATCTTATACAGTCAATATTATTTAATCCATGCAAATATAGGAAGATTACACGGATTATCACTGATTTTTCCCGGAGAACTCCATGAAACTCTGTGAACTCTGTAGTGAGAAAAAGGATTTTCCGACAAACAAAACATTTCCATTCCCTGCGCTCTACCCGCTCCCTATCTGCTCCCTATCTGCTCCCTACCAAGTCCCTCTGTATAGACAGGGAGAAAACATGAAGAAGGCAGGGAGCAATCAGGAGAAAACAAAAAAATAGCACAATGGACATGCATAAAAATTCTGTTGAAGAACATAGCTGCACCAATAACACCCAAGCCGGGAAATCGCTATATTGCGCCATGTTTAACCCCCCAATTAAAACTTTAAGGTTATGATTATCGGAGTACCTAAAGAAATCAAGAACAACGAGAACCGCGTGGGCATGACCCCTGCCGGAGTAGCCGAGTTGGTGAAAAAAGGTCATACGGTGTATGTGCAGGCCACGGCAGGCGCAAACAGCGGTTTCTCCGACGATGACTACATCGCCGTAGGTGCAAAGACTTTACCGACCATTGAAGAGACGTATGCCGCAGCCGACATGATTGTCAAGGTAAAGGAACCTATTGCACCGGAGTACAAACTGATTAAAAAGGGACAAGTGGTATTTACCTACTTCCACTTTGCAGCCGATAAATTACTGACCGAAGCCATGATTGAAAGCGGTGCCGTCTGCATCGCCTACGAAACCGTGGAAAAAGAAGACCACTCACTTCCGCTACTTACTCCCATGAGCGAGGTGGCAGGACGTATGGCTACACAAGTAGGAGCCCGCTTCCTTGAAAAGCCACAAGGCGGCAAGGGAAAACTGATGGGTGGAGTGACTGGTGTACGTCCTGCACGCGTACTTATCCTTGGAGGCGGTATCGTGGGCACCAATGCCGCACAGATAGCTGCCGGAATGGGTGCCGAAGTGCTGATTACAGACATCAACCTCCCCCGCCTGCGCTACCTGAGTGAAGTGATGCCGAAAAACGTAAAGACACTCTATTCTTCCACCCATAACATCAAGATGGAATTGCCGAACATCGACATGGTAGTAGGTTCCGTCCTCATCCCCGGTGACAAGGCCCCGCATCTCATCACCCGCGAAATGCTGAAGATGATGAAACCCGGTACCGTACTCGTGGACGTAGCCATCGACCAGGGCGGTTGTTTCGAAACCTCCCATCCCACTACGCACAGCGATCCTACCTACATTGTGGATGGAATTGTGCACTACGCCGTTGCCAATATCCCCGGCGCCGTACCCTTCACCTCCACCATGGCACTGACCAATGCCACCCTGCCCTACACCGTTGCCCTGGCATGCAAAGGCTGGAGACAAGCCTGCAAGGACGATCCGGCTCTGGCACTGGGATTGAACGTAGTGGAAGGCAAGGTAACATACAAAGCTGTAGCCGATGTCTTCGGGCTGAAATATGAGGCGATTGAGCTATAAGTTATAGAGTGTGTCAAAACCCTCTTAATGCTTTCTTTTAGGCGCGGATTACGCGGATTTCACGGATTTAGTTTATGAATCCGCGTCATTCCGCGTAATCCGCGCCTAATATTATAACATTATGAAAGTGTTAAGAGGGCTTTGCCACATTCTCTTTTTTCTCCCACCACATAGCGAGCAGTGTGATGCAGAGATTGAAAATAAACGGGAATTCCTTGGAACTAGTGTGAAACAAGGTCTGAAAGAAGTCTGTAATGAACGGGGACAATAGGATCGCCAGATAATTCATCACCATTACAAAGGCCAGTGCCAAAGTTGTTTTTTCCGGTATAGCCGTATCTACTGTCTCGTCATAAATCAGCGGTTGAATGACACCATATCCCAAACCAACCAACATACATCCCGGTATTATCAGCCATTCTTTAGGCGAAATCCATATCAAGAGCAAACCCGCTGCAATGGACAAAAGGCTGTAGAACTTCGTATTTCTCCCCATCCACTTCACGATATGCCCCAGGAAGAAGCCCGGAGCCATAATGGCAAGGAAGAATAAGGAAATCATCAATCCGGAATTTCCGCTGGAGAAGTGATGTGCCTCCATCAAAAAAGGCAAGTAAAAAGTAACCGCCAGCACTACATACGTAGTGACGCCATAAAACAGCATCAACTGTAGCAGATGGCGGACATGGATGCCGTATTTACCGGGAACCGCACGCTTGGATTCCTCCGGAACAACGGTAACCGTATCTTCTGTTATCTGCGGCTGACCGGTATCCCCCTTCAAATACCCGACAAGCAGCAGAGAAACCAACGGAAGCAGATATACCACGAAAGGCAAGTGCCAGTTTACCTCTGCCAGATACCCAGTCACCGCCGTTGCCACAACCAGCGTCACATTGGTGATGGCAGAACTGTAACCAAACTGCTTCACCCGATATTCCCCCGTGAAATAGCGTGAAACCAGACCGGTGGACAACGGAATAATCACCCCCGAACCGATGCCAAGCAAAGCGCTGACCACCATCAACTGCCACATTTTGTCCGAAAAAAGATAAAGTACCCCACTGGCGGCAAACATCCAAAGGCCCGCTTTCAGCAGACGTACAAAATCACGTTTCTCTGCCAGCTTGCCCGCCAACAGCACAAAAGGAATTATCAGCAGCGAAGGCAGGGAGGTAAGCATCTGTATATCCAGTTCCGTGGCATGTGGAAAAATGGTGGTAAGCTGTCCCAAAATAGGTGATACGGCCAATCCCGGCAAGGAAGTCAATGCAGAGACAGACCAAATGCCGACAAGCGTGATAAGGGGGATTGTGCCCCTTCCGGTATTAATTTTCATATAGTAGTATATTAATTAAATGAATAATGTGGGAACAACAAACCTACCTTCAGAATGTTCGTTTTTTAAGATTTTACTACGCTGCCCTTTAATAAACGCCAAATAATGTAAAACCCCGGAACTTTCATCCGCAAACCTCGTTGTTGTGGGAAATTCGACGGGGAAAAGCCCCGCCGCCTAAACCTTTAAAAAACTTATTTATATGGAAGATTTGAATTTCAGAAAAGGAGATGCGAAAACTGAAGTATTCGGCTCAAACCGTATGTTACAACCCTCACCCGTAGAAAAGATTCCCGACGGACCTACTACCCCGGAAATCGCCTATCAGATGGTGAAAGACGAGACCTTCGCCCAAACGCAGCCTCGCTTGAATCTGGCTACATTCGTCACTACCTATATGGACGAATATGCCACCAAGCTGATGAACGAAGCCATCAACATCAACTACATTGACGAGACCGAATATCCGCGCATCGCCGTAATGAACGGTAAATGTATCAACATCGTGGCCAACCTCTGGAACTCTCCTGAAAAAGAGACCTGGAAAACCGGCGCACTTGCCATCGGTTCCTCGGAGGCATGTATGCTGGGTGGTGTGGCAGCCTGGTTGCGCTGGCGCAAGAAACGTCAGGCACAAGGCAAACCGTTCGACAAACCAAACTTCGTTATTTCAACCGGTTTCCAGGTGGTATGGGAAAAATTCGCCCAATTGTGGCAGATTGAAATGCGTGAAGTGCCCTTGACACTGGACAAGACCACGCTCGACCCCGAAGAAGCTTTGAAGATGTGTGATGAGAACACCATCTGTATCGTGCCTATCCAAGGCGTTACATGGACAGGACTGAACGATGACGTCGAAGCCCTCGACAAAGCCCTCGATGCCTACAATGCAAAGACCGGCTACGACATTCCTATCCACGTAGATGCCGCCAGCGGCGGTTTCATCCTCCCGTTCCTCTATCCCGAAAAGAAATGGGACTTCCGTCTGAAGTGGGTACTCTCCATCAGCGTCAGCGGACACAAATTCGGTCTGGTTTATCCGGGTCTGGGCTGGGTTTGCTGGAAAGGCAAGGAATATCTGCCCGAAGAAATGTCATTCAGCGTAAACTACCTCGGTGCCAACATTACCCAGGTAGGCCTGAACTTCTCCCGTCCTGCCGCACAGATTCTGGGTCAATATTACCAGTTCATCCGTTTGGGATTCCAGGGTTACAAAGAAGTACAGTACAACTCCCTGACCATCGCCAAGTACATCCATGACGAAATCGGCAAGATGGCTCCGTTCGTAAACTATTCCGACGAAGTTGTGAACCCGCTGTTCATCTGGTACTTGAAACCAGAATATGCAAAAGCTGCCAAATGGACTCTGTATGACCTGCAGGACAAGCTGTCACAACACGGTTGGATGGTACCCGCCTATACCCTGCCTTCAAAACTGGAAGACTACGTCGTAATGCGTGTCGTTGTCCGCCAAGGATTCAGCCGCGACATGGCAGACATGCTGCTGGGTGACATCAAGAATGCCATCACAGAGCTGGAGAAACTGGATTACCCGACTCCTACCCGTATGGCGCAGGAAAAGAACCTGCCGGTGGAAACCAAAATATTCAACCACGGATGCCGTACACATAAAAAGTAACAACTAATATGGAAAAGAAAATATCAATTTCACAAATAAAGGAGGTTGCCCAAGAAGCCTACAACGAGGTGAAGGGCAGCACGGGAGGCAAGAATGCGGATTATATCCCCTACCTTGCCAACATAGACTCCAGACTGTTCGGGCTCAGCATCTGCCTGATGAACGGGCAGACCATCAATATAGGTGATACAGACTATCGTTTCGGTATAGAGTCCGTCTCGAAGGTACACACAGCCATCCTTATCCTGCGCCAATACGGTGCACAGAAAGTGCTGGACATGATAGGTGCCGATGCCACGGGACTACCGTTCAACTCCATCATCGCCATTTTGCTGGAAAACGACCACCCTTCCACTCCATTGGTAAATGCCGGTGCCATTTCCGCTTGTTCCATGGTGCAGCCAGTGGGAAACTCCGACAAGAAATGGGATGCCATTGTACAGAATGTCACTGAGCTGTGCGGCTCTGCCCCGCAACTCATCGACGAACTGTACAAATCGGAAACGGCTACCAACTTCAACAACCGCTCCATTGCCTGGCTGCTGAAAAACTACAACCGCATCTACGATGATCCGGATATGGCCCTCGACCTCTATACCCGCCAGTGTTCTCTCGGCATCACGGCCCGGCAACTGGGCATTGCCGCAGGAACCATCGCCAACAACGGCGTGAACCCCGTCACCAAACAAACGGTGTTCGAAGCCAGCCTGGCACCGAAAATCACGTCGATGATTTCGACCGTAGGCTTCTACGAGCATTCCGGCGACTGGATGTACACCGCCGGCATACCGGCCAAAAGCGGTGTAGGCGGCGGCGTAATGGCCGTATTGCCCGGTGTCATGGGAGTATCGGCCTTCGCTCCTCCCCTGGACGAAGCGGGAAACTCCGTAAAGGCCCAATCGGCAATCAAGTTCATCATGAACAAGCTCGGCCTGGGTGTGTTCAACGGTGATAACGTAACGATTACAGAATAAGCTTCTCTTTTTAGTTATGAGTTATAGGTTATGAGTTATTTGTTGGTAGGCACCGTAATCAGCAAATGACTTATAACTCATAACTTATGACTTTATAATGGACTTCATCATGAAAATGGCTCTATCAGAATTTGTATTGCGGGAAAAAGGTATCTATGGCATACTGCATGTCATTATATTGATACTGTCGCTATTTTTAGTTATCAGCATCTCTGTCGACACGTTCAAGGGGATTCCCTTCTATGAACAGTCGGTCTACATGAAAGTACAGTTGTGGATATGCGCTCTGTTCCTGGCGGATTTTGTATTGGAATGGTTCCTGGCAGAGAAGAAGGGTCACTACGTGGCCACGCATTTCATTTTTCTGCTGGTGGCTATACCCTACCAAAACATCATTGCCTATATGGGATGGACTTTCTCACCCGAGATAACCTATATGCTGCGTTTCATCCCATTGGTGCGGGGCGGTTACGCCATGGCTATCGTGGTGGGTTGGCTGACGTACAACCGAGCATCGGGACTGTTCGTTTCCTACCTTACCATGCTGCTGGCCACTGTCTATTTTTCCAGTCTGGCCTTTTATGTCATGGAGCATGGTCCCAACCCTTTGGTCAAAGGATATGGAGACGCCTTGTGGTGGGCATTTATGGATGTAACGACGGTGGGTTCCAATATCATAGCAGTCACCCCCACCGGACGGGTACTGTCCGTACTGCTGGCTGCGCTGGGCATGATGATGTTCCCTATCTTTACAGTGTATGTAACGAGCCTGGTCGAACGGCGCAATAAGGAAAAAGAAGAGTTCTACAAGAAAGTTGCACAGAAGCCCGCGCCCAAAGCCGACGCTTCCTGAATAGTTAAAACCGGAACTTTCACTTATCCGTTGGGAACAACTCTTCCCAAGTGTTGTTATAGACGCTGATTTTGAATATATTTTTCATCTAAAACCTTAACTTATGGCAAATATTAAACAAACAGTGAAGCTGGGGGTATTTACCCTGGCAATCATGAATGTGACGGCAGTAGTATCCCTACGTGGACTTCCTGCCGAGGCCGTGTACGGAATGAGTTCGGCCTTCTACTACTTATTTGCAGCCATTGTTTTTCTGATTCCGACGTCACTTGTCGCCGCGGAACTGGCTGCCATGTTTCAAGACAAGCAAGGCGGTGTGTTCCGCTGGGTGGGCGAAGCCTACGGAAAAAGACTGGGCTTCCTTGCCATCTGGGTACAATGGATTGAAAGTACAATCTGGTATCCTACCGTATTGACATTCGGTGCCGTATCCATTGCTTTCATCGGCATGAACGACGTACACGACATGGCACTGGCCAACAACAAGTATTACTCGCTCGTCGTTGTCCTCATCATCTACTGGCTGGCCACGTTCATCTCCATGAAGGGCATGAGCTGGGTAGGTAAAGTGGCAAAGGTCGGCGGCCTGGTCGGGACCATTATTCCTGCCGCACTGCTGATTATCCTGGGTATCATCTACCTTGCCACCGGCGGACACTCCAACCTGGACTTCCACAGCAGCTTCTTCCCCGACTTGACGAACTTCGACAACGTGGTGCTTGCTGCCAGTATCTTCCTCTTCTATGCCGGTATGGAAATGGGCGGTATCCACGTAAAAGACGTGAACAATCCCTCCAAGAATTATCCGAAGGCAGTGTTTATCGGTGCAGCCATTACGGTTATCATCTTCGTACTCGGCACTTTCTCACTGGGCATCATCATCCCGGCCAAAGACATCAGTCTGACACAGAGTCTGCTTGTAGGCTTCGATAACTATTTCCATTACATCCGTGCCTCCTGGCTGTCACCCATCATTGCCATTGCTCTGGCATTCGGTGTGCTGGCAGGTGTATTGACATGGGTTGCCGGTCCGTCCAAAGGTATCTTTGCCGTAGGAAAAGCAGGCTACATGCCTCCGTTCTTCCAACAGACAAACAAGCTGGGCGTACAGAAGAATATCCTTTATGTACAAGGCGGTGCAGTAACCGTACTGAGCCTTCTGTTCGTAGTCATGCCTTCCGTACAGAGTTTCTACCAAATTCTGTCACAGCTGACTGTAGTCCTCTATCTTATCATGTATATGCTGATGTTCTCCGGAGCCATCGTGCTGCGTTATAAGATGAAGAAGCTGAACCGTCCGTTCCGTATCGGCAAGAATGGCAACGGATTGATGTGGCTCATCGGTGGGCTTGGCTTCTGCGGTTCATTGCTGGCATTCGTGCTGAGCTTTATCCCGCCCAGCCAGATTTCAACAGGCAGCAACACTGTATGGTTCTCCGTGCTCATCATCGGTGCGCTGATTGTAGTCATTGCCCCGTTCATTATTTATGCCTCCAAGAAACCGTCCTGGGTTGACCCGAACAGTAGCTTCGAACCATTCCACTGGGAAGAGCAACCCGCTGTGCAGACAGCCGGTAAAAGTGCAACAAATATGGCTACCGGTAGCGCCACTACCAGCAGCAATGGCACAAGCAATTCCGCCACAAGTGGAAATATGGCAAAAGACACAACCAATATCCCCAAAGGATAAAAGGTTATAAGTTGGAACTAAAAAAGGAATATCCCCGAAATCACCGGGAATATTCCTTTTTTAGTATAGCACCATTACATTTTTTAAATGCAATCCAACGGATTACGTTTCATAATAAGAGGATAACGCTCCGGATGTTTCAGACTCTCAATCTCCAAATCAACACCTAACGCTTCCCACTCTATAGCCGAATGCCCACACATACGCACATTTAAAACATCCGAAATTCGAGCATCTCGTAACCAAGGTACGCGATTATAGGAAATAAAGAAATCGTTACCTTTCACTGACAGCATAATCCCTTGAGCATTAATCATCAACACGCTTACCGATGTGTTCTGTGAATTGGCGTTTAAATTCGTTTCCATATTGCTCCAATATTTGAGTTATTCTTTTCAAATCCTTATTTTTAAAACCATAGTTTTCAGCCAGCTCTATAGACGGCTCTAACCAAAACTTCGCTTCACATTCAGCCTTAATTACATGAATATGCTGTCGTTCTTCTTCATTAGAAAAAATTTTGAAACAATAACCGTCTTCGCGTCTAAATACCGGACTCATAATATCAATGATTTTCTATATCGAGTCAAAGATACGAAAAAACTTATGCATAATTATCTTGTCACCATTTTTTTTAAAACGTTTCCTGCATTCTCTCCCACGCCCTTCTGCTCTCCTCCACCAGCTCTTGCATGACCGACGCCACAGACTGCACTCCCTTTCCATGCAGCAAGGCAGATACCTGCCCTATTTCCAGTTCCCCTTCTTCCAAGTCACCTTCAAAAATACCACGTTTGGCACGGCCACGCCCTAAAAGGATACGAAGTTCTTCCTCTGAAGCTCCCACAGCCTCAGCAGCCTCTACGGCGCTGCGAAAGTTATTGCGCACCAGACGCACCGGAGCCAATTTCTTCAAAAGCAGACGGGTATCCCCTTCTTCCAAATGCAGGCAGTAATCCTTAAATACCTCGCTTGCAGAACTTTCTGCCGTCAAGGCAAAGCGTGTACCAATCTGCACACCTTCCGCACCCAGCACCCGGGCAGCCAGCATGGCCTCACCCGTTGCAATGCCACCGGCGGCAATCAGCGGAAGTGTAGTAACTGCACGTACAGCAGGTATCAGGCACAGAGTGGTAGTCTCCTCCCTCCCATTGTGCCCACCGGCTTCGAAGCCTTCGGCAACTATTGCATCGACACCCGCCTCTTCTGCCTTCACGGCAAAACGCGAGGACGAAACAACATGCACCACCGTGATGCCACGCTCGTGCAACCAACCGGTCCATTTCTTCGGGCTGCCGGCAGATGTAAATACAATCTTCACTCCCTCGTCGGCCACAATCTGCATTATCTCTTCTATCTGGGGATACATCAAGGGAATGTTCACACCAAAAGCATGATGCGTAGCCTCACGGCATTTCCTGATATGCTCCCGCAACGTTTCGGGATGCATCGAACCTGCGCCGAGCAGGCCCAACCCTCCCGCATTGCTTACAGCAGCAGCAAGTCTCCAGCCGCTACACCACACCATACCACCTTGAATTATCGGATATCTTATTCCGAATAGAGAAGTCACTCTGTTCATTATTACTTTTTTTAAAAGATTTACTAATGAAAACAAGAGGAGAAGAAAGAAAGTTCAAAATTTGAAAAGAAAGTGACAAACTACCGTTTTTCCAAAACTGTTATCGAGTCTCCATACGCCTTCAATACTTCCAGCGTACGGGCACGGCGCTTGCGACCTTTGAAATTCCAAAACTCACGGGTAAAAGGCATCATCAGGTCTAAACCGGAAATTCCGCCTCCACCGGCACCTTGCCAACCACCCACAGCCATATTATTGGCCCGCTCCGTCACCCGGTAACGCAGACCGGTTGCTTCAATCTGCTCCACCGTCTCACGCAGACCGGCATCAAACGGATGTTTAGCCCAGTTCGTGGGAAGCTTCAGAATCTTAAGCGCATAGAATTCGTCTCCCCGCCAAGTATCCTTGTCTACCTTGATTTTTTTCTGATAAATGGGGTCCCAATTATATTTGGTATTGGCCGTATAGGGACGCAGGGTAAGCACCACTTTTTTCTCGGGCGCTTTCGGCATGACGGGCAATGAACTATCAAAATCCATCCACGACTTGTCCATCGCCGCTTTCGGAGTGCCCAGTGAATTGTTCATTTCCAATTCCTGCAATACCTCCGGATTCAGCCTTACCTCCCCCTCGCCCTTCAGCAACCGGTTCAGCCTCAACGAGTCCTGAGGAGTCCAGTTTTGGGCATAGCAAGGGAAGGCTACTGCACAGAGCAACCCCCAAACAAGTATAGATATCTTCACCTGACAGTTTTGATTACTTAATCCCTAATCCTTAATCCCTAAAAACATTTCACCACCACATATATCCGCTGCCACAAAGCGGTTCGTCATAGCAGGGGTCAATCGTCCACATGGTCCGTGGATACTTACGGGTTTCCCACCAGCGTCGGTAGCGCGAGGCGGCATCCAGCACCTCTTCGTCCGAAAGGAAATAGATACCTTCATAATTCTCCGCATCCGTATGCACCATCTTGCATCCCATCGAAGCATTGTTCCCGAGGCGGATAGTCTCTACCGTCCACAAGATGCATTCGCCCAAACGCAGCTTGCCACCTGCCGAATAGGATACCGGAGCCAGGGGGAAAGAGGGAATGACCGTCAAGTCCTCGGCATACTTCAGCAATTCCTCTATATCTTCGGAAGTGAACTTGGGCATGTTACTCAATCCATCCGGACTTTGGGTAGAATATTTGCCAGCCTTCAACTGCTTGACAAACAAGTCTACATCCGGATGGTTGTAGTCCAACGTTTCTTTGCTGCAAGAGCCCAAAGAGAGAACAGAAAGAGTAAAGAATACGAGCAGCATAGTCTGCCCGAATATATGTAATTTATTGTATAGAGTCTTCATATTTGTATGGTATTTAAGATTAATAAGTCATGCGCACGCCGCACAACAGATTCAGATTGGTGGGCCGTTCCGTACGCAAGGTTCTCATCTGCGAGTCCGTATCGAAATGATGGGACACGGACGGCTCTGCAAACAAGGCAAAACGGTCGTTCATTTTATAGCGTACCCCTACTCCGGCAGCAACCGACAACTGTACCGGCTCTGCGCCGAATCCATTGTCCGGAGCACCTGCAATGCATTTCTCGGCTGTTCCGCCTACCATAGCATAGAAATCCACTTTCGGCGTACTGGCCAGCATCATGTTCAGCCTTACCGGAACTCCCAGCGTATGCAACGTATGGTCACCATCCAAGCAATTATACTGAAGACCGGCTTCCAAGGAGAAATGCTTATCTAAACGACGTTCCACACTTACCCCGGCTGTGAACGGCATATGGAAATTCCCTTTCGGGAGGGAAGTGCCGATGCCTGCTTTCAATGCCCAATTACGGGGCTTGGACGGCGATACAGCCACAGACTTTGCCGGTTCTTCCTCAGAAGATGACGGCACTCTGTCTATATCAGCATCCTTATGGCCGGAATTTGAATGGTAGTTACCGTTTCCGGCCGGAGTTCCGTTACTGTAATAACCGTTTCCCGGCTGCGGCTGGTTTCCGTACACCCGTTGGGTAATCCGGATGGAAACATGGACGGACACGGATTCATCCTCATCGGCCTGCGCCGTCAATCCTGCCGGAATGCCGTTGGCGGGATGCTGTGTACCGGGTTTTTGTGCCACGGGGTTGGCCTGATGGATAGAGGGAAAACTTTCCTGCACCACATCCCCGTTCAAGTTGCCTTCCGGCGTCATGACCGCCACTTGTGTAAAGGCCTCCTTGATTTCCTCTTTCGGAGAGAAATACCAGAAAGCGGCAGAAGCAGCTCCCAGTACAAATACAACAGAGGCGGCTGCAGCTACGCGGTGAAACCTCGGAGAAAGAAGAAGCTGCCTCCTGCCTTTTGCGGCAACCGGTGACGGCAAGTCACGTTGCAACCCTTCCCAGAAGTCCTCCCGCACTGTCATCTCTGCGCCGGCAAGACGACTGCGGAACAAACCGGTTATTTCGTCATTTTCTCTCATATTCAGTATATTCTTTAATTCTTTTTATCAACAAACACTTGGCACGATGCAACTGCGAGGTAGACGAATGCTCTTTGATGTGGAGGATTTCGGCTATTTCCTTGTGCGATTTCTCCTCAAAGACGTATAAGTTGAATACAGTACGGCATCCATCGGGAAGTTCCGCCACGAACGCCATCAGCATTTCTTCGGAAATGCGGCCTCCGGTTTCGGCAATGCCCGCTTCATCCGGAATGTCGGGCAATTGTTCCTCATTCACCACCAGTTGGCTGAAGCGTTGCTGCCTCCGCAGGTAGTCTATCGCCTGCGTCACCATTACCCTTGTCACCCAGGTACTCAATGCACATTCGCCACGGAAGGTGAAGTGGGTGAAAATTTTGATGAAGCCATCGTGCAATACGTCATGGGCCGCATCGACATCGCCCGTATAGCGGTAACATACCGCCAGCATCTGTTTGGAGTAGAGGGTGTATAATTCCTTTCGGGCGGAATCCTTTCCTGCCCGGCAGCCCTCAATCAGTTCTATCTCATTTTCCAATGTCAGTGCTCGTTTTACGGACGCCTCTTCGCGTCGTTTGTTAGTTAGACGCAGCATTGCGGAAAATGCTGCTGAAATAATTCTAAAAAGAAGTTAAAGAGCGGAGATTATTTATATTTGGCCCTCAGAACCTGTATTTGCTTGTCCAGTATCTCATTCAAAGAAATAAATTCTCTCCAAACGAAGAAATTGGGAGTCAAATCCACAAAATTGATAAATTTATCATTTTCCAAAAGATGATAAATGCTGCCACTATTGCCGGCCAAAACTTCTTCCCTGCTCTGCAACATATTAACAGATACAAGTACACTCTTTTTCAAACTATAATAGTCGTTGACCGATTTCTGTACGCCCCCCAGCTGATAATAAGCCTGCAATATATCCTGTAGCAAGCGCTTGTCCGGAATATACTGCATCATGGAAGAACCTTTCAGAACATCCAACGCATCGGTACGATAAGAGAAGTCATATAAATTACCGAATAATCCCTGATACTTATCCAAAGTATCCTGGGGAATTTCTGCTACGGACATTTTATGTTCTTTCAACAGCAAACTCATGTGCATATCCTGCTTCAACAAGTACTCTGTCTCGAGCAACTCCCCCTTGTTATACTCCAACTCATCCGCCACCAACTGCATCGTAGCACGTACCTCCTTCTGGCGGGCATTCTCAGTAATCCGGTCACTTCCCCAGAAAGTAACAATGATACCCGCAGCCACAATGCTGAACTGACGGAAATAATCACCCAGCTTCCAGCCTTTAATGGTAGTTTTTATTTTACCCAAACTGATTTTAGTTACCATAATCATTTTACTTTAAATCATATCTTTCTTCAAGCATTTGTATTGCCTCGTCTATGCGTTTTCCCACACGTTCTACATAGTCTGGTGTGAAATAGTTTTTCGCTACCCTGACAAAGTTCCGTACCGACCTATCCGACAAGTAGATATCCCACGCCTCATATCCTCCACGATTTAACTGGTCCGTCTGTTCGTCAGTCAATGCCAAATGAAAAGGAAGTATAATTTCATCCTTCATATCGTAATAGCCATTCATAGTCGCCTTGAATCCATCCAATACTTCATAGATTCCAGTCAACTGCAACAGTAATTCTTTATCCGAAATCTTCTGCATCAACATGGAGCTTTTAAGTATATCCAACGCATTCTGACTATAATAAAAATTACGGATATGCCCCATAAGAAAGCGGAACTGTATCAATGAATCTTCCGGTATCGTCCGATGCTTCAAGTCATGCTCCACCAATAAGCTGGAAAGGTGTTCATCCTCTCTGAACTCTGAAACGATACTCTCATAATTCTCCCGATTGCTTTTCAGTTCATCCCTGATTAGCGACATGGTGGCCCGAACATCTTTCCTCTCGGAGTTTTGAGTAACCAACTCACTGCCGGCAAATGTTATCACTACACCAATCACCACAATGGAAGTCTGCCGGATGTAGTCTCCCACTTGCCAACCTTTGACAGTTGTTTTTACTTTATTCCATGGTATGTTTTTCATATTTTCCGATGCTATTATCCATATCTGTTTTTCCAGGAGCCATTACTCTGCCGGTTATCAAGAGAAAGCCTCTCATAAATCTGCCGTAATGCAGCATTCTTTATGAGAGGCTTTCTTATTATTCTGCAATAATGCTTTCCGCCTTTGTCAACATGCTTTAAAGCTCATGTCCAATCCTTTCACGGAGTGAGTCAAAGCTCCTACGGAAATAAAGTCTACACCGCATTCGGCATAGTCGCGGAGCGTATCAAACGTGATGCCGCCGGAAGATTCCGTTTCATAGCGGCCGCCTACCATCTCCACAGCCTTCTTTGTCATTGCCGGTGTGAAGTTGTCGAACATGATACGGTCTACGCCGCCCAGGTCGAGCACTTGCTGCAATTCGTCGAAGTTGCGCACTTCTATTTCTATCTTGAGGTCCTTGCCTTTTTCCTTGCAATATTCCTTGGCACGGTTGATGGCCTTGTCGATGCCTCCGGCAAAGTCCACATGGTTGTCTTTCAGCAAAATCATATCGAACAAGCCGATACGGTGGTTTACCCCGCCACCGATTTTCACTGCCATTTTCTCGAGGATACGCATGCCCGGAGTAGTCTTGCGGGTATCGAGTACACGGGTATTCGTACCTTTCAGTTGCTCGGCATACTTATGTGTCATGGTGGCAATGCCACTCATGCGCTGCATGATGTTCAGCATCAGACGCTCCGTTTGCAGCAGCGACTGTATCTTGCCTTCCACAATCATGGCCACGTCGCCCGGCTTTACGGCTGTACCGTCATTAATAAACACTTCCACCTTCATGGTAGGGTCGAAACGACGGAACACCTCCTTGGCTATCTCGATACCGGCCAGTATGCCCGGCTCTTTTATCAGCAGTTTGGACTTGCCCGTTGCCGTGGCAGGAATGCACGAAAGGGTTGTATGGTCTCCATCGCCTATGTCTTCGGCGAAAGCCAGGTCTATCAGCCTGTCAATCAATTCTTCTTCCTTATTCATCTGTTTTATCTATCCTTATTTGATGTATGACATATTTGTTCTGTACTTTTCTGAAGAAACAATTCACCCGAAAGTTTCCATTGGCGGTTGTCAAGGTACCGATGACGAAACCGGACTCATCGCGCTTCCCCTTGTGGTTCACAGTAAAACTGCCGACCTTGTGGTTGGAGAAGAAAGCAGCCATTGCGCCCTCTGCCGTCCGCTTGTCGGCATGGGTCGACTTATTCTGAATGATTAAATCGACCTTGTCACCCAGATACTTGTTGAGCTCCTGAGAGTTTCCTTCCTTGAAGGCTCCAATCACTCCCTCGGGAACGCTCTGGGCCAGCAGCACAGACGTCCAAATGAAGAGACCGGTCAACAAAAAGATTACCCGTTTTTTCATTTTCACAAGTATTTATGATAGGCAAAGGTAAGCATTTGTATCAAAATACAATAAAAAAATGCTAAATTTGTGCGCTAATCAAAACAGAACCAGTATGAAAACTACTCTGCTCGTCGTAGGACGAACTGTAGAACAACACTTTATAACAGCCATCAACGACTATGTGCAACGTACCAAGCGTTATCTCTCATTCGAGATGGAGGTCATCCCCGAACTGAAAAACACCAAGAGCCTCTCCATGGAAGTGCAGAAGGAAAAGGAAGGGGAACTGATACTGAAAGCCCTCCAGCCGGGAGATGTGGTCGTACTGCTGGACGAAGGTGGAAAAGAGATGCGCTCCATAGAGTTTGCAGACTATATGAAGCGCAAGATGAATACCGTGAACAAACGGCTGGTATTCGTCATCGGAGGCCCTTACGGATTCTCCCCCAAAGTGTACGAAGCGGCACACGAGAAGATGTCCCTTTCACGCATGACCTTTTCCCACCAGATGGTGCGCCTCATCTTTGTGGAGCAACTCTACCGGGCGATGAATATACTGAACGGGGGGCCGTATCATCATGAATGACGGATATAATGATTTTTCGCAATCAAGGCAAGAAAGTGGGCTAAGGGGTTATGAGACAATCCACCGGACAACATTTTTTCAACGCTCGAAACAAACAGACTGTACATCGCTTACAATCAACGACATATCCATAAAACAAAAGAAGAGAAAAAGCGTGTAGGGCTCATTTGGGGCTCAAGGCTCACTATAGGCCCCTGCCGTAGCAAAAACAGAGGGGACCAAGCATTATTTGTAAATTCATTTTATTAAGGAGACGGGGGTATAAACGAAAACGCAAAAAAGATCCGTATCTGCTGCTTTTTCTAACTTATCAGCCACAAGCATTCCTGGAATGTACAGGACTTGAACAAAAGGACATCTGACGATTAAAAATGATTACACACAAAAAAGGAATATAGCAGAAGCAAGTAAAAACATGCTACAACACGGAACGGGCACACAAAACTTAACACACTGACAATAAACGCATTGCCATTCTAATCGGGCTTAAAACGAATCTCCAGGGCACCTATAGTGAGCCCTGAGCCCAAAATGAGCCTTTGAAAAAGAAAATAGAGGACAAACAACGCAAAGAACCGTTCTGTTTCCCATCACCCAAGCGGCAATGTTTCGCCCGGAAAGCCATAATGCTTCGTGATAAAAGCGGCAATATCACGACCGCGCTCCCCGGAATCGAATGGCTTCGGCCATATACATGTTATTTCTCATAAATGTCGCTATAAACTCCTTGCACTTACGTTTTCCCGGACGGGTAGCGGCTACAGAGTAAGGACTATATTTTTCATAAATATCCAATCCTCTGCCTAATGAAATAACCCACCCCGTGTCCGTTTTGATACAACGGTCGTGGAAGTTCCGGAAGTTATAGTCAAATTCGATGCCATACTCTATCATGTCATCCTTAATATCATCCAATTTGTCTACCAGCTCGGGCATTTTTTCTTCTTCCTCATTGGTTATCAAATGAACTTTGAGGTCATCCACGTCGCGAGTATCAATCAACATGGTTAAAAACTCCACCAAGTTCTTTACCTGCCAACTTGTACGGATGAACGGGTCTTCAATCGTAATCTCGTTTGCCTCCTTCAAATAGTCAGCAAAAAGCGCTTGATAAGTAACTCCGGTCTGTCCCAAACGGAAGGAAAGACTCTTTTCCTGTAGTGGAGAAATGCGTGGACGTAACCCTCTGTGATGGGTAGTCTCTTTCTGCTGTTCAACAAAGTTATCGCTTTGAGTGGCACCTTCGTGATTTTCTTCAGAAGTTGTGGTGACAACATCCCGTTCCCTGCTTTCGGACATGATGCCTTCATTATTTATCCTCTCCAAAGTTTCCACATTCAGTTCCATACCATCCTTCTTGCGGATGTATGTGAACTTTGCAGGTTCGGCCAGGAAAGTTTCATCAATGATGTAGAGCTGGTCTTTCACGCGCTTACGGCTTTCGGCGGCAAAGTCTATCAGTTCATACGCTTCCTCGTCTGTCATCTTTCCATCCGGGTAGATGAGTTTTACCATGCCGGAGAATGTTTTGCGGATGGCCAGATGGTCGCGTTCCGAAAGTGAACCGTCAAATTGTGCGTACTCTTTGAGCAAAGCAGTGAGGTCGTTGTTGCGTAACTCGTGGAGAACGGCGGCGATATAGTCTGTTATCAACCCATAGTCTTTAGAGAAACTGTCCTTTTTCAGCATCTTGATTTCCCAGCCGGGATTATACAGATGAATACGGTCCAAGAAAGCCCCTTTGATAAATGCCGTAGGAATGGACTCGAACAGATGGCTATTTTTCAGCATATAAGGCACGGTGTGTTTGGTATTGCCCACGAATACCATAGATGCCGAAGCCTCGTGCGTACCCTTGCCTCGGTTGAACGATTTGTTGGCAAGGTAGTTTTGCATGGTATCAATCAACACCGCATCTACCGAACGACCTTTCTGCTGTTCAAACTCGTCCCATGCCACTACGTCCCAGTAGCCCACCAAGCCCAATACCTCCCTGTTGCCACTCATCTTGACAAAGAGGCGGGCACTGGTTACATCACCACCGCTCACCAGCACACCGTATGGCGACAATTCTTGAAATACATGGCTCTTTCCGGTTCCTTTCGGACCGAGTTCCATAAAGTTGAAATTATTCTCCACATGAGGGAGCAACCTTGCCAACGTAATCAGTTTCTCCCTTCGGTTGAACCTTTCCGGGTTCAATCCCACGGTGTGCATCATAAAGTCGAGCCATTCTTCTGTGGTGAAGCATTGCCGTTGTTCGATATATTCCTGTACATCCACATTGGATATTTGTACCGGTTTGAGCGTCTGGATCTCCCAACGCACCTTGACATCTTCCCCCAGAATATACCCAATAGTGACAATGCACCACACCCCATTGCCCGAAAGCAACTTGGGGTTGGAGGTCACATATTGCGTACCGATAGGAATATTACTCAACCCCAAGTTGGCAAAATGCGCATGATACTCATCCGACCTTTCATTGAGCGTCACCGTCACCTTGTCAATGATACGGTGTTTCCCCTTCTCGCGGATAGTTCCTTTGATAGCTTCGGCATCGGCGCGATGCACATAGTTGGTTTGAATCACTTTTTTTACCTTTTCCAGTCCCTCCGCGATAATCTCTTCCTCGTTGCTGGCACAATACTGCCCTAACAGGTATTCCAGCACATAGGTAGGCACCGGCAATCCTCCTTTTACGAGGAAAGCCAAATCCTTGCGAACCACTTTGCCCACAAAGGCATCCATCACTTTATCTTGTAAATCCATAATCAGTCGAAATCAAAGTCATTAGCAATCAGTGTATTGTTCGTCACATTCTCCTTTATCAGGGGATTCAAGTCATCGGTCACATCATACGCCTTCAGTTGCAACACCTTGGCATTTACGCTCTGGTTCAGCGTGAGGTCAACCAACACCTTGCGATTATCCAGTGAAGCATCCGTATTGTCCAATACAAACTCCTTCACGGGAGTGACGGCACGGTCGTTGTGGTATAAAGCAACCCTTATCGTCCGGGCTTTTCTCTCCATGCTTACCGCATCGGTCTGCAACAACTTGCAGCGGAGGCGTGAAGCCTGGATGGAAAGATTCCTGTCGAGCACCATGACACCTACTGATGGTTTGGTGTTTTCCCTTTCTTGGCGGCTGACAATGACCGGTATCAGCAACTCCTGCAGAGAAGCACCGCCATGCGCAAAGCGATATCCACCCGACGGAGCTTGCAGCCGGTTGGTACCTTCGGGCACAGCCACATACATACCGCCATCCCCCATGCCCGAAACCTCTGTTAATGGGAACTTCACGATGCCGGGCACAGATACCACAGATTGCGTAAGGTAGTATCGGCTGCTTTTCTCCAACGCCTCTTCAGTCACTTTGTGCTTATCCTTCTCTTCAAATGCCTGGTCGTTGAACAAGAAACCGTGATCGGCGGTGATATACACTTCGGTCACGTTATATGTTTCGTGTATCTTATGCACCAACATTTCCAGTTCGTTGATGGCATTCCGGCAATTTTCCACAATATCCTTTGCCGTAGCCCCGTGACTCTTGTCGTCGATGGTGTTGTGCATCACATACACTAATGGGTGCTTGAATATTTCCCGGTTCTTGGTTTGCTCATACTCCGCCACCGTCTTATAGTCCACACAGATAGCCCCTTGTCGGTAAGCATCCACCTGCTCGGTTCGCTTGTCCATCGTGTCCAATATGCGGTTGTCCACCCCCATGTTTTGTGTCCCGTCCACTTCGGCATACAATCGTAGGGTGCGGTGCGGGAGCAATGCCGGCTTGCAGAATTTTGTTTCCGTGGGCAGCATGGCGATTCCTGCGTTCAAGTGTGCGATGTGTTTTCGCGCCGCCAATTTCCCGATAAGCTCTTGCGCCACTTCGTAGCGGAGGGCATCGCTTACAATCACCACCACCTTCTTCTGCATTCCTTTAATCAGGCTGTCATAGAAATCCTGTTGGCGGAGTCCGTGCAGGGCTGCCATGCCCCCGGCTTCCTTCACGCAACGCATCCATTCCAGGTTGATGCGGTTGCAGAGCTTGGCATACTGCAAATCGAGGTTTTGCTTCACCTTTTGCACAGCTTCGTAAAGGACAATGGTAGGACTTATCTTGTAGAAGCACTCCATGGATTGCCGATACAGTTGGTCGATGAAGTAATATTCTTTTTGGTATTTCTCAATGTAATCATCCGGCTGATTCAGCGTGATAGAACCCAACGACAAGGCACATTCATAGTAACGTGCCACCAACACATCATAATCCATCACGGCACTGATCTCGCCGTTATCGCCATGTTTCACCATCAGTTCTTCCAACCTTCCCATCACTTTCTTCGGATCATCCATCAGAGTCTTCTCCATCAGGGTGCGAAGTATGGGCAGGCAAAGTCCGTGGGTGATATAATAGTAGTTGGCATCCACGCCATACCACCGAATGATATTGTCGTCCTGTATGTCTGTGCCCAATTCATCTATCACCTCTGCCAATGCTTCTGCTGTTTTGGGATGGCTGAGGGCCAGTTCCAAGATGCGGTTCATCTGCTGCAAGGCGATGGAGTCATTGATGCGATACCCCTTGTAGTCATCTGCCGAGGTGGGGGCAAGATTCTGGACGATGGCATTATATTTGAATGCCTCTACCAGCTTCTTCACCTTCATTTCCGTATTGTCATCCACCATGCAGCCGAAGATGTTTTCCAGTTTCTCGTCCAAGGTCTTCTTTACCATCGGTGCGTTTCTCAACTTCACGTAGAAGTCGGTCTGCTTACTTCGTTCCGCACTTCGCCCTTGGAACAAGACTTTCAGAATGAGGTTGTCCCAATCCAATACTCGGTTTTGTCCCAAATACAAGGACAGGAACGCCCGGGCTGCGATGTCGAGTGAAATACTCTTGTCGGCATAATAGCTTTGTAGCAACCGGAGCATTTTGTCCGACTGCAACTGCCGGATGTTCTTTTCCACAAAAGTGGTCATGGTGGCGGGCAACCCATATTGTTGCATATAGGCGGCATAGTCCTGGTGGTGATACTCCATGTTGGCAATCAGCACATCCATCAGCGGGAACGTCTCTTGCAACGATTTCTTTTGCAACGGAGATTCTTGCTGGAAATAGAGAATCACTTTGTCGTTCGCCCATGCAGTGTCTAAGTTGTACTTGGTGGTAAACCAGTCTCCTTTAAACTCTACATAGCGGTACCCCTCTTTCCATGCCGCTTCCGCGAGATCCACCGCCAGAAGGTCATCGTGAAAGATGAAAAGCACCTTCAAGTCTGGTTCTCTATCGAAGTAACTATATATCTTGTCCATTACTGTCATTTCTTTCTGTATTTTTGATTCATGTCAAACGGATTCTCTGGAATGGTTCTTTCCAAATATCCGGCATCAACCAAATCAGTTACATACTTTTTGATATTCGTATTATGGTATTTCACACCCACTCTTTCTAAGATTTCTCTACTGCTTCTGGGTACACTACAGAAATTCACAATATCCTTTTGCTTATTACTAAGTTTGGGGCGGATAGTGTTAGGGCATTCGCCTTCTGTGTTAGGGGTAGTGTTAGGGCATTCGCTTTTTGTGTTAGGGGTAGTGTTAGGGCATCCCTCTTTAGTGTCTAAGTCGAGTGTCATAGTGTCGGAGTCGGTATCTAAGCCCTCCTTTCTCATTACCGTAATCAGGAACTCATGTGTCCGCTCATCGTTCTTGAACTCCACTTGCAATCCATCCTCCAAGGCGCGTTGGATGCCTGTACCTGCTCCAGTATAGGGCAGAAGATAGATGGCGTTGTTGAATAGGAAGTTATTGCGAGGCATGGATGTTCCATTGGTAATGTCTTCCACCTGCAAACCGTTGGGCAATATGCCCGGACTATGTATCTCCACGCGGTTGTCGAAGATAAAGATGCGGATAGGCGCATTCCAGTTCAGCGAACGGTGGACAAGCGCATTCACTATAAACTCGACCAAGCTGGTATAGGGAATTTCAAGCCTGCCCAACGAATTGAATTCTTTCTCTACCTGCACGTTTTTAAGATTGCGGGTAAAGAAAGACATGATGGTTTCAAACTGATGCAATAGGTTTCCCTCCATATCTGCATCGTTCACCTTGTCCCGAAATAGGTTGCCTCCTACACGATTTCCTACAAAGCTGATACACTTAGCTGTCATTACAGGTAACCACCGCTGGGTATATTTACCAAACAACAGCATGGCTGCTACCGTTAGGCTACCATCGGGACGGAGAAAGCGCAGATTGCGCATCAGCTTATTCAGGTTATGCCCCTTGGCAATGGTATTGGCCACTTCATCAAGAGAAGCCTCACGCATCGCATCGCCTATCATTCCTTTCTTTTCCAACACGGTAGCGAATCGGTTTTGCAGGAACACTTTGAGCGTATTTTCGTCAAGGTCATCCAATGTCGCATCTTTCACTACGGCTTCATCCGGGGCGAAGCTACCACACTCAGACATCATTTCTGCCAACTCTGCATTGTCAAAGACCTTGCGCTTGTCTGCACCATTCTTTACCCAGACAATACCCTTGTTGTCGTGATAAGGTTTGTTGTTTCCCTCTTTGATGGTTGCAATAACCACACTGCCACCCTCTACCGTTGCGGTATCGATGTCGAGCAAAATGCCGGGCACCACATTCTCCGAAGCCATATTACTAAGCATATTGGTGGTTTCCTGCACCTCGGCATACGACAAGGGATTAAACTCTCCCGTCTTGTCATTGATACCAATAACAAGCTGGCCTCCTCGAAAGTTGCTCATGGCAACCAACTCGCAGCCTATGTCGTATTTATCCAAGATGCGTTCCTTGAACTGCACCTTGCTCACTTCGCCGAGGTCTCTGAGCCGTAGTATATCTTCTGTTGTCATAATCCAAGTTCTCTTATCTTATTTTGCGGTTACATATATCTAATAATCATCAATATACGCATCATTTGCAGAATAAGCACGTTTAAACATGCTTATTCTGCAATAGCTCTATTTCAACTTTGCCACCACGTCCCCCAACTTCGCATAATTCACCACCACACCATCGTCAAGGTCGAAGGCGATTTGTTGGTCGGCTACAACGTGGAGGCGGTCGTGATATTCGCGGCACTCGGTTATCTGCTTGCCGATGTTATCCATTTCCTTGCGCTCACGGGTGGAGAGGTTGGCAGCATTGGCTTGCAGTTCCTCTTGGCGAGCCATCAGCCACTCGATGTGGGGCAAGAGATACCCGGTACGTACCTTTTCGGCGGTGTAGGCATTCATGCGGTGCATATATACGATACACTGGAAAGCACCTTTCTTCGAGCTGAAGAGCCAGTAGATGGGGCGGTTCTGATACATCTTCTTGTGGTCTTTCCAGAAGTCCTTCAAGAAGTAATCTTCCAAGCGTTTGCCCAAGGCCTGTTCCACGAAGTTGAGATTTTCCATCAGCGTTTCCTCGCCGAAGGCGATGCCCAGCCATGTCTTGAAGCGGAGTGTGATGTGGTCGGTCAGGTCATTGTTGACGGACATGAGGGGGATGATGCCGTCATCGTCGATGGCGAAACGACTGCCCGGCACAAGGGCTTCGTACTCGGCTTTTCCGTCGCCTTGGTTGGCAAGGACGAGACCCGGACAATCGATGCTGTAACGCCCCATCATGCAACCTACGGCATAGCTGATAAGTTGCTTGATGAGGTTGTCATCGTGCCACACGATGCGTTGGGTATTATTTTCGTTGTTCATTTAGTTTGTTTTAATCGTTAGGTTCAAAATCAAGAGGAAGCAATCCACCTTCCTGGTCGAAGCGGTCGTAGTCCGATTGAAAAAGGCGGTCTTGTATCAGCCGATATTTCTCAAATTCCAACTCGGCATGTTCTTTCGCCACTTCGGCCGATATGCGTCCTCCATCCTGCAATACAGGGCGGTCGGTCAAGTCGAGAAAACGGTCGATGCGTTTCGCCCAGTCTTCCATGGTCATAGGCACATGGCGCTTTGCCATATCTTCCGCCAAGTCGAGAAAGGCATTGACTATGCGCCCCATAGCCTCCAGCTCATTCTCGCGCAGATAGTTTTTGGCAATGCTCACGTCTGTCTTTACAATCTTGCCATCGGGGGCTTTCTCCCAAGTGTTCAAGCCCATGTGCTCGCGTTCGGCATCGGCTCTGTCCACAATAAGCTCGGCTGCCGTATGGCCATGCACGGCATAGTGCATCTTGTTCTGCACTTTCTTGAAGAACAGCCGCGTGGTAGGTGCATCGCGATGATAGTCGATGGCAGTAGCGTAAATATCGGTGAGCTTCTGATAGAACCGGCGTTCGCTCAACCGTATCTCCCGAATCTCTGCCAACAGATGCTCAAAGTAGTCTTCGCCGATGAACGAGCCATTCTCCATGCGCTTCTTGTCTATCACATAGCCACGGATAGCAAACTGGCGAATCACAGAGGTGCACCATTGGCGGAATTGGGTGGCCCGGACACTGTTCACCCGATAGCCCACACTGATGATGGCATCGAGGTTATAGAATGTCGTGTTGTAGTTCTTGCCATCTGCGGCAGTTATTTCCATTTTGGAAACAACTGACGTTTCGTCAAGCTCATTGCTCTCAAATATATTCTTCAGATGTTTGCTGATAGCAGGCACACCCACATCGAACAACTGCGCCATTGCCTTCTGCGTACACCAGATGGTATCTTCATGATACATCACCTGAATGCCGTCTTCCTTCCCTTCGAGCACGAACATCAGGAACTCAGCCGTACTGTTTCTTATCTCAAATTTCTTTGCCATCACTTATCTCTCCTCTATCGTTATTTCTCCTTGTTGCAGGATGGTGATTTCGCTAAGGGGTACATCAGGGGTAAGCTCGTCTTGCAAGCTGTAGATGTCGATGAACTGGCGGTTGAGTTCCTCCTCGTTGGCATGGAGCTGCATAAAGAGGGTCTCCCACTTACAGTGGTACTTGTCGATAAGGTCACTCAGTCTGACGCTTTCACTGCTGACACCGGATTTATGGGTCACTGCATCGGATGTGCAATATTGCTCCATCGGCTGTGCAGTATTGCTACTAATGTCTGTAGTCTGTGCTTCGATGTTAGTAAGCTCTTCGTCTGATTGCCCTATCAAGGAGATGAGTTCGTTCTGTCGGAAGTTCCAGGAGGTTTCGTGAGCGTCCCAGTCGAGTTTAGAGATGGAGATGTTTTGATGAACAACCCCATCAATAACAGAGAATTTTTCATGAATATCGCATGCTGGTATCCTTGAAATTTGTCCTACTTCAAAATTTAATGTAGGAGACAAAACCTCAAGAACATTATGCACAAACTTTGAATTTAGATACGCTAAGTAGTATGAATATTCTTCTTCGCTATTAAAGAATATACTCATAGCCGCGCAATCATATATAAAGCCATCGGGATAATATCTGAATGATATATCGTTTGAGCACACTTTGGGCCAACTAAGACTATGCTTAAAATAATATGAAGGATTACGAATAACGGCACCTTTAAACGCATACAATTCTTTGCCATCCTTTTCCCAATTTATCACATAGTCTTGATTTCCATACCACCGCCTAAAACCACCTCCTTTGTTGTGAGTAAACCACTTCCTTCCCGATTCTTTTGCTTCCTCTGACGATTTCATTCCAAAGCCAATCTTATTCAGATTGACTTCAGTCCATAATCTGAGAAATCTCGCATTGTCCGCTGTTTGCAAGCCAACACAGGGCTTAGCAACAGCGGACAATGCGAGATTTCCCGCGAAGCGGGTCAAAATTTTTTCAGAAACCCAATACCCTATCGGGCATCCCGGAATCTTCTCAAAGTTCTTTTGCGGCACATTGGGATAATACACCTTAGCCGTATCCTCCTCCAATGCTTGCAAAAACATCCGTTCCTTGTCCGCACAATTCTTTCCATCCACCAAACGGAAGTGAGTTCCACCTATATCGGAAGTATGTTTTGAGATGACGAAGGCTGTGTTTTGTACCACCTCGCCACTTAGTTCATCAAAGGTGCGGGGACCAAGGTGGAGCATACTCTCTATGCAATAATTGTCGAGCACCTGCTTGCGTAGCTTCTCAAAGGAAGAGAGGAACATCCAGCTCTGCATATTTATCATGCCATACTTGCCGTGCTGCTGCAAGCGGTCGATACAAACTTCCATGAATACGGAGAAGAGGTCGGCTTTGCTATCCTCGTAAATGTCTTTCACATACCTGCTCAACACCTCATTCATATTGCCACCACCCATATACGGCGGATTCATCACCAGTGCCGCATATTGCTCGGTCAATGCCAATATCACTTCAAAGCCCTCTATCAGCGGCATGAACGAATCTGCGAACTTCTGCAGCTTTGCTTGTTCGCTAACCGAATGTTGCAAGAACTCGCGGGTGCGAGGCGAGATGTCGAACTTCATAATGGAGCCTAAGCTGTCGGCATCCTCCATCAACGTAAAGGCAGCCTCCAGCTCTTTGCTGATGGCCTCGTCCGTTTGCAAGCCCAGCGCGGAGCAGAAGTGCCCGTTGAGGTCGCGCCAAGTATAGCGACTTACATCGGGCATCACCAATACCTTGGGCATACAATGCCCGTCGGCAAAGCCTTTCTCCTTTTGGCAAGCCTTCATCAGCAAGGAGAAGGTGGCAAGCTGCTTGGCGCGGAGGTCTATGTCTATGCCCGTAAGGTTGTGGCGGAAGATGTGCTCCACCGCCTGACGGCGGTTATAGCCCTCTTCCATGTATATCTGATAAAGCAGGTCGAAACACTCGTTGAGGATATGGCCCGAACCGCAGGCGAGGTCTGCCACCTTCAGGTCGCAGATGTCGTCGAGCTGATAGATGCTGTCGGCAGGAGTCGGCTCGGCAGGCTCCACTAAGTACTCCATTCCCTCCTTGATGTCCGAATAAGGGTTGTTATCGAGATAGATACGACCCACCGTGTTTTGCACCATGTACTTCACTATCCAGTTGGGCGTGAAGATTTGCGTGGCGGCAGGAATCTCGTCAGCCTGAAACTTCCCTTTCTTGGCAAACACCTCGTCCTTGCGCTCGGAGATGTAGAACTGGTAGAGCCAGCCGATGAGTTCGGGCGAGCGGTAGTCGGCATCCGTGATGTAATCGTCGGCATTGAGGCGGTCGATGAAGCCGTCGCTCTTCAGGATATTGCCGGGCAGCAGCAGCTCGGTGTAGTCAGAGATAGCACCGAAGCTCTTTTGGATGAGGGGGGTGCTGTGGCAGTAGGCCACGATGAGCAGGGCAAACTGTTCGTCCGTCAAGGCATCGTTCAGAAGCAGGGCATCCAGCTTCCGGCGTTGCGCCTCGTCCATCTGCGGCAAGCGTCCTTGGCGGGCTTCGGTCACGATGAGCGGGATGCGCACCTCGTCGCTCTCATATTCCAACACAGCAGGCACCAGTTCGTTCTTCACCATGATACGGATGGCCACCAAGCGGTTGAACCACGTATAGGCAGCCTCTTCCGCCACCTCGCGGAACGAACGGCGTTGCACTTGCGCTTGGAGCGACATCCATTGGTGATAGAAATCTTCCGTCTGCACATCTCCCATAAAGACGGCACCGCCGCCCATCAGTTCGGGTTTCTCGGTGGTGGTGCCATCGGGCTGGAATCCCAAGGCAGCGAGGCGTTGCACCACACCGCCAATCAATATATTGCGAGCTTCGGTAGCGAAGCGTTTGAGTCTGTTTGTATCCATACGATTTCGTATTAAGAGATGATTATGTCATTGTCGCCACCGATGTATTGCATCAGTTTGGCTTTCAATCCCTGCAAGTAACGGTCAATGTCCGCTTCTGTGCGGATGGGGGTATTATAATGGGGGTCCAAATGCACCACTTTGCGCATACGGGAAACGGGAGCTTCGCGCACACTACCGCCATTTTCGTTGGCAGGTTTGTCGTAGGGTTGCACCGGTTTGGGTTCCGGTCGGGGGATGGCTGCATTGATACGTGCCGTCTGCTGTTCGTAGAACTCCGAGATATTGGCATTGGCTTGCAAGGCATAGAGATTGTGCGTGTTTGTTTTGAGCATGATGGTGGCATCACGCTGGGCAAACTTGTCACGGCTCACATTGACGCTTTGGGCATAGTCTTCCAGTTCGTCGAAAGCCTTGTTATAGTTGGCTCTGACGGTGGCAATCAGTGCCTCCTTGCATTCGTTCAAGCGACCTTCCAAGTTTCGTTTCATCTTGTTGTAGGCAGGCATCTTGTCCCAAGGTTCTTCATCGGCAACGATGGCTTTCAGGTGTTGCAATGCCTCTTGTTGGTCGTCGGGCAGGAAGGCGAAGTTGTCGCGGTTGGCATCGAGGAAGGCGGTTATCTTCTGGAACATCGGATATTGGTCTTCCACAAACGAGCGTACACTCTTGCATCGGTCGAACAAGGTGGCAGCACTGTCGCGGGCTTCGGTGAGGGTCTGGAAAAACTCTTTCTGGTCGCGAATGGCAGTCCATTGCTCTAACAATAGGATGGCTTCGTCAATCACGCGGGCAAAGGCTTGGCTGCCCACTTGGTGGTTGAGTTCGCGGTAATTCTTCAGCAAGCTGTTGAGCGCACTGTCCGGCGTTTCCTTGCAGTTACGGAACAGTTCGGTATAGTCGTTGCTTCCCTTGATGCTGACCACATTGAAGATGTGTTTCCACGCTTCGATGAAGTTGTTCAAGATGTCTTGCGAAATGGCTTTTGCCGGTTCGATGGTGAAGCGGTTGGACTCGCGCACGATGTTGCGGGCTATCTCCTCGCGGCTAACATTGGGATTGTTGTTATAATTGAACGCATAGAGGTGGCGGCGAACCAGTTCGTTCACCACGTAGATGCTGCAACTGTCTGCCCAGCCGTAGGGCACTTTGGCAAACTGGCGCACCACATCTGCCACGGTGACATCGTGGGGCGAACGGTCGAGATAGTCCTTTACCTTCTTTTCGGGTACTGACAATGGCGTGTCCAAAGTGGCTTCGATGGGACGAAGTATTTTAGCAGGAAGTTCACCGGCGGTTTTGGGAAACTCTGCGCCATTGACCAATGCGGCGAAACTATACAGGTTTTGCAAGTGGCGGTTCATGGCTGCTTTGTAACGCTCCTTATTCTTAGCCGTACCCAATACAGATTGTGGAAGAATCTCCTGCCCGGAGATAACGGGGCAACTGTCGAGCAAGTCGCGGAACTTGGGACGGATGTCCTTTTGGTACATTTCCTTGGCACGGTCTTGGAAGAGTCGCTTGGTGCGTTGACGTTCTTCGCTAATGGCCGGTTCCTGCGCGAAACACTGCACCCGGCAATAGTCCAGGAAGTTTTGGCGAAGTTCCTGATTGTCCTTGAAGAGCGGATAGAGGAAGAACACCAAGTGGTTGGCTTGGTTGGTAAAGGCAAACTGGTCGGGCGAATCGGTGACTGCCGTGGTGAGAAAGTCCACCACCACATCCGGATTGTTGGAAAGTATATTCTTACCATCCACATTACCCCCCACGTTGAACGAGCGAGTAGCAAAGTTCTCTTTATTGGTAGAAGCGGAAAAACCGAAATGGTCGTAGATGATTTTGTAGAGTTCTTCGGTATAAGTGTTGCTGTCCACCCGCTGGTTCTTGATAATCTGAGCCACTTTCGACTCTTCTTCGGTATAGAACTCATAGATTTCAGCACCATTATCGGTCTTAATCTTGCGTATCACCGCCTTATCCATCAGGAACGAAAGCACTTGCGACACCTCTTCCTTGATGGCGGCTTTGTTGGCATCCACCTTGGTCATCAGCAGGGTAACCATATTGTCGATAGTAGCCGAGAAACTTTGCTTGTCGGCATCCGAAAGGTTGCAGACCATGAAGAGCACATAAACCACGCGGCGGTAGAATGCTTGCTTCTGCTCATCGTCAATCAGTTCCAATGCCTGCCGAGCGTTGGATATGGCACGTTGGCCAAGGTGCTGCATGGAACCCTGGAACATGGCACCAAAGAAGCGGTCGAACGGAACAAATTCGCCCACTTCGCATTCGGCGGTTTCCTTGGCTATGGAGAAGGTGATATTGAGCAACGAACGTTCGTTACCCTTCACCTGCTTGTCCACATAGTTCATATCCACAAAGGAGTTGAGCACCTTCATAATCAGTTGGAACTGATAGGGCACAAAGGGATAGAAGGCTGCAAAGTCATCCTTATTCTTATAGGACTGGTAGGTACTGGGCAGGATGAACTGGGCATCGAGCATGGCTTTCTTCTCCTCAAAGAGTTCGCCTAACTGTATCTCCACTTCGCCTTTCTTGTCCAAAATACGTTTTTGCGTGATGTATTCGGGGCTTGTGCCTTGCAAAGAGGCGCGGACTTCAAAGCGACCGAGAATCTTGCCCACCTCGTCTTCGGGATTGGTATCGCTGCCACCCACATTCTTCACCACATCTTCTAAGGTCTGTTGGGCGGTACACGAAATCCACACTTGCGATTCGCATACTTCGTCGAGCCGCTTCACCAGCGACTGGAGCTGTAGCAACAGGTCGCGATGCTCACCGATGAACTGGCTCACCTCGTCCACGAAGAAGAGGATGCGGAAGTTGCGGTTGTTCTTGCGCTCTATATATTCTTTCATTTCGGCAGCGAACGCTTCCACCGAAACATTGATGTCGTTGTTCTTGATGCGCTCGCGAATAACGTCGATGGCAAGGTCTGAATCCACCTCCTTTGCCATTTGTAATGCCAAGTCCAACCGTCCGGCTGCAAAGCGCGAGATATTACGCTCCCAATCGTACCCCTTGGCTTTGACATACTCCTTGAACTCCCCGAACTTCCCGTCATCATCCAGTGCCTTCTCCAGATATTGCGCCATCGGAAGATTGAAGGAGTTGTATCCACGCTTCGCATTGAACTGGTTCCAGAAGATGGTGGTAAAGGTGTTGGTGCGTTCTACGTTGGCATCGTGTACATCGCCAATGTTGAACATCACCATTTCCACTTCCGCCTTGTTTACATACCAGTTTTTAAGGGCACTCAATTCGGAGAGGGATACACCGGCTTTTTCAAGTTCCGTGGCATCTTTCTCGCTGAGCAACATCTCTTGGGTGGCTTCCATCAACCGGGCAAAAGCCTTTTCACTATATTTGTCTGACAAGCAATAGCTGGCATATTTCAGGAAGTGCGACTTACCCGAGCCATAGTAGCCGTTAATCCAAATACCGACATGGCTGCCTTGGTTCAGCTTGATGTTGGTCAATATGTTGTACAGGTTGACAATAATCTCTTGTGTGAACACATATTCCACGATTTCGGTGAGAACAGTGTCTTCGCTCAAATCGGATGCGGAAACGGCAGGGTTCACTTTCCGGTCGAGTCCTTTTTCGTATAGCTCTTTGAATTTCATTTCGGTATGGATTTATTTGTTGACTAATAAGGTGGCGCGATAGGTGTGCGCATCGTCCAATGTATCGAACAGGGAGAAGGAGTTGGCTTCTTGGTGTCCGGGATAAAAGAGGATGATTTTATAACGCGACGTATCGTTGTATTTCTCATAGCGTGTGAGGAATACGTTAGTTCTCAAATAAGGGAACATCTTTCCTATGCCATAGATAAATATGTAGGGCTTGTTCAGTCCGTCGTTTTCATCAAGATGTTGGCCGATGCGGTCGTGGACGTAGCTGATAAAATTGTCGGAATTGGCTTCGTTGGTCAATTCGGCTGTTACCATGTCCGGTTGTGTCCGGTCATCCTCTAATGTCACATCGAACAAACTGTCCGGTCCGAACTTCTCCGCCTTCAAGTAGTCGCAAAACACTTGGAACAAATCCAACAGCATGGCATTGACAAAGCTGGTGGGGCGTTCAAGGTTCTGCTTGAACACCACTAATTGCCTCCGCATTTCATATTCTTTGGCGGCAGGGTACTGATATATATAGTAGTTGTAGAAGATATTTCCACTTTTCACGTTTTGGAACTCCGGACTATTGAGATAGTCATATAGTTCCTGTATAGACATACTCTTCATAATAACTGCTTTTTTATGTCGTTCACTTCGTAGGGATAAAGTAGGCAGGCTTCCAAGAACCACTCTTCACCGCTACGCACATAATACTCATAATCGGAAGTCTCCAGTCGAGGGGCTTGAAGCTCATCCGTTTTTTCCTGCAACAATCCCGACTGGCGCAAGATGGTCAGGTATTGGCTGGCACATCTGTCCTTGGTGTTGTCGGTCCAACTGTCCACAAACGCATCCCTTGAAGACAGTTCGCTAAATTCCCTCATAATGTCATTCTTACAAAGAGTTTGTTCCACAGAGTACCAACGCTTAATGGTGACATTGAAATGGAAATCGAAAACCAGTTTGTAAGCTTTCAATATAGCATAAAACAGTCCTATCCGTTGGGCCGGTTCTTTCATAATGACAAACTGTTTCCAAAAGGATATAGGAACAGCATGGTATCGGCGCTTGAACTCGTTTATGAAAGTCTGCCTTGCCTTTTGAGAGTTCACCTGCAGAATACCGTTATTCCGTACTTCGTCTTTAAGCAGTTCCACCGCATTTTCATCCATAAGCAGGGGCAAGATGCGTACAAACTCGTTGTAGAGAAAGGGGCATCCCGTAATCGTTGCCGAATATGGACTGTTGTATTTATTCATCATGCAATCATTGCCAATTTTATAGTCGAACCAATTCATTAATATCTACTTCCAGACATTTTGCTATCTGGAGCAGGTTTTCCAATGTCGGCTGTGCACTATTGGTACACCATTTGGAGATAGTGGCAGGGTCTTTCCCTAATTGTTCCGCAAGCCATTTATTGGTACGCTTCTTTTCAGCCAATATAACTTTTAATCTATTCAGATCTTTATTTTCCATATAGTACATCTTTATATATTATATGAGGAACAAAAATAATGCTTTTCCAATCAAGTGCATTCTAAAACTGAGAAAAGAATTGTTTAAGAGTTAAGAAATTGTCGAAAGAAACATTCTTAAGGATTCTTAGTAAATTTCTCAGTAATAAAAGATAGAAATACACACGAACAGATACAAACAATTTATAGCATGCAATACACGATACTAACAACATGTCGCACAAGAAGTTAACAACGTGTCATACAAAAAACAAATATCGTGCCCGCAGGATATTAACTTCCTGCAAACACGATATTAATTCACTTTGATACAAAGCTATACGAGGCTGACCACCTGCTGCAACAGCCCCGGCAATTCTAAAGTAGCATTCTTGATGTCCGAAATCCGGTTCTTGCCTTCTGCCGTAAGAGAAAAACGCATCTGACGCTTATCTTCCTTACCTATCAGACGGGTAATGAGCTTCTTTCCCTCGACGGAGCGAATGACCTTTGAAGTGTTGGAGGCAGACAACCCCAGTGCCTCGGCTATCTCACTGGAGGTAAGCTTAGGAGTATTGAGCAGCGTGCACAACAGCATTCCTTCGTTCAACGACAAATCGTACATCTGCGTAAACTGCACCTCGAACTCGGCTATAGCCCGATAAATATCACGGATTTTACATAAAGTCTCCATATCTCGTCCTCCTATATAAATAAGTTCACATTGGCCTTGTCCGCACGTTCCATATAGGTAGCCACGCCACCGATGGTTACTTCATCCAAAAGTTCTTCGTGCCGGATGCCCATCATGTCCATAGACATCTGGCAAGCGATGAATTCCACTCCCTGCGCCAATGCCTGCGAGCGCAACGACTCCAGAGAATCCACTCCCTTGCGCTTCATCAAGAAGCGCATCATGCGGCTGCCCATGCCAAACATATTCATCTGCGACAATTTCAGTTTCAAAGAGCTGGACGGCAGCATCATGCCGAACATCTTGCCGAAGAAGTCTTTCCGCACACTGGGTTTCCGCACTTTCTTCAAGACGTTCAGTCCCCAGAAGGTGAAGAAAATGGTTACTTTCTGTCCCGTTGCCGCTGCTCCGTTTGCCAGTACGAAGGTTGCCAGCGCTTTGTCCAGGTCGTCACTGAACAGAATCAGCGTCTTTCCCCTGCCCCCGGCTACCGGCATCCCGGAAGCCGCTACACAAGACGGAACACCCTTCTCGATGACTACCGTATAGCGTCCCTTCTCGTCATGCTTCTCTATCAACTTATTTCCCGTCGTATCGCACCAGGCAGAGGCATCGCGGGCAAAACCGGCATCGGTAGCCACAATCTCCACACGCTCACCCGCAGCAATGCTGTCCATCGCCTTCTTCACCTGCATGATAGGCCCCGGGCATTGCAAGCCGCAAGCGTTTATCTTCAACGGTTCCTTCTTGGAAGCAGATGCCGCTGCAGGAACATCATCAGCAACAGCCTCTGCCGAAGAAGTAGAAGAACCGCCGCCTGCCGGAGCAGATGGAGACGGCAGAGGTGCTGTTGCCGTGGAGTAGGTCTTATACCCTCCTATCAGATTGCGTACATTGCGATAGCCGCGCCCCATCAGAATACGCTGAGCCAGATAACCGCGCAGACCCACAGCGCAGAAAAGCACCACCGGCTTGTCCGCAGGTATCTCAGCCAGATGCTCGCGCATTTCATCCAACGGAATATTGACGGCTCCCGGAATGGTGCCGAAAGAGAACTCCTCGGGCGTACGGGTATCTATCAGCATCACTTTATCCTTCTCTTCCACCAGCCCGCGCCAGGAGATGACGGGCATAGCGCCGCTGATAATGTTCGACGCTGCATATCCGGCAATGGCGATGGGGTCTTTGGCCGAGGAGAAAGGAGGCGCGTATGTATGCTCCGTCTCCATCAAATCGTAGACTGTGCCACCCCGCTTGACGAGTCCGGCAATCTGGTCGATTCGCTTGTCCACTCCCTCGTAACCGATACATTGCGCACCATAGAGCTTGCCGGTTTTGGGATGGAAAGTCAGTTTCAGTGTCAAAGGCAGGGCATCCGGATAGTAACCGGCATGAGATGCCGAGTGAGTTATCGAGCTTTGGTATTCCATGCCCCACTGTTTCAGGCGTTTGGCGGCAAGGCCCGTAGAGGCCACCGTCATGTCGAATACTTTGGCAATGGAGGTACCGATAGCTCCTTCGTAGGAGACGGTATTGCCGAACGCCATATTATCGGCCACAATACGGCCCTGGCGGTTGGCAGGATTTGCCAGGTAATTGAGCCAGGGCTTTCCGGTCAGCGGATGAGGATATTCGATGGCATCGCCCACGGCATAGATGTCTTTTTCGGAAGTCTCCAAGTGTTCGTCTACCCAGATGCCGCCCGTCTCGCCCAGCTTCAAGCCGGCTTGTTGCGCCAATGCCGTGGCAGGACGCACACCGATGGAAAGCAGCACCATATCGGCAGGAATGGTCTTTCCGCTTTTCAGGAATACGGTGATTCCCCGGTCCGTACGCTTGAAGCGGGTTACGCCTTCTTCCAGATAGAGGGAGACGCCTTTCTGCAACAAATGCTGATGGATGGGTGCCGCCATGGAGAAATCAATAGGCGCCATTACCTGGTTGCCCATTTCGACTACGGACACATCTACACCGGCATGATGCAGGTTCTCTGCCATCTCCAATCCGATGAAACCGGCACCTACAACCACGGCACGTTTCACTTGCTTATCCGAAATATAAGCCTTGATATGATCGGTATCCTCTACATTGCGCAACGTGAAGATGCCTTCGGAATCGATTCCTTCCAAAGGCGGTCTCACCGGGTTGGCACCGGGAGAAAGCAAAAGTTTGTCATAACTCTCATCGTATTCCCTCCCCTCCGCATTGCGTATGGTAACGTTTTTGTCTTCGGGATGGATGGCAACGACCTCATTCTTGACACGTACATCGATACGAAAACGCTTGCCGAAAGATTCGGGCGTCTGTACCAATAGCTTTTCGCGCTCGGCTATCACTCCACCTATATAATATGGTAAACCACAATTGGCATACGAGATGTAAGGCCCCTTCTCCAATAAAAGGATTTCAGCCATTTCGTCCACTCTTCTCAGTCGGGCGGCAGCCGTGGCTCCACCTGCTACACCGCCAATGATTATATACTTCATAATTCTTTGTTTTATGTTTGACGATGCAAAGAAAAGAATATTTTCTTATATTAAATAATTTCCAATGGAAAATAATGTTAACCGGGCTGTTTTCACAAGAATACCTATAAAAAAACGGATTACCGTGGACAACATCATCCGCGATAATCCGTTTCGTATATAAGTTTCCAGCCAGCTTCTTACCAGCCAATCCGAGAAAGGCCGGCAGCAGAATACCACGCCATTGAGCGATATGCCTTTGCAGCCCCTGGACTCTCTTCGAGAGAAGGAATATAGTGTGTGACGCCATGAGAACGTTCCATCGAAAACATGCCGTCCACTGCCGAATAAATCATAGGAGTAGTAGCCCAATAGCCCAAAGCAGCACGGAAAGCCTGCTTCCAATCATTCAGTACGGATGTATCTTCCACAAGTGCCTCCATCATTTCCACAAAATCGAAGTAACCCACATACAAGGAAGAATAGTAACTCCGACGACGATCACAATCAAAGACTTGCCTACGGAGCGTTCCCCCATCCGTCGTCACTCCCGCCAAGGCAGTGCGGGTGGCAGAAGCCAAGTTCTCCAACTCCGATGATTTCAGCACACAAACAGCTGTTCCTCCGGTCCAATTAGAGTTACTGATACCATTGCCCTTGTCATACTTATCTTGATATACAGCAAAATATTCGGAAGCAATCTTAGCCGCCGCACCTTCCTGGAACATATAAGGCATAATCTTGTCGTAAGGAGCACCGGGGCCCGGATTCTCAGCCGGAGAACCAATGTAGTAATCCGTATATTGCCTTAACGCATAAGCCACCTCCACAGACTGCATGAAGCAGGCATCAAACATAATAAAATCAAAATGAGGAGCTGTTTCCAATACAGATACCAAACCATCTATATTCATATAATGAGTACCGTTGCCGGTATCCTGACCTATCCAACGGGTAGAAGGCAACGGATTAGGTATCCATCCGTCACCGTGCGACCAATAGACCAAGCCATAGCTTCCCGCCTGATATCGGGTACTTTTAAACACATCGGCAAATACTTCCTGCGTTTCAGTAACCCCGACGGAATTACGGTCTTCATACTCCTTGACAACCTTCTCTATAACATCGTTCCCTTTCTTTTCCAATTCTATCAGACGGGGGGATGAACCGGTATCCACATAAACCAACAGATGCATGCCCAAAGTATTCATCTGCGCCCATCCTTCCTTCATTTCATTCAAATCCCCAGAAGCGAAGTTGGACAAACTATTATCTGCCGCCATATAAACCAATACCGTACGCCTGTCCTCAACCGGAGGCTCCGGAATAGGCTCATCACCACCCTTACAAGCAGTCAGTACGATAGGAAGGAAAAAAGAAAGAATCAAATATAACTTTGTTCTCATAATCAAAATAATAATTTAAAAAAGAGTTGGACACTCACGACATTCCTATTCCTGAGGTTTCGTAAACATAAAGATATCCGGCTTCACCACCTGCAAAACCATATTCTTACTCTTCTTATACTTGCCTTTTACCTTTACAGCCTCTTTTTCCAACTTTTTCTTGTTTTCAGAGAAATAAATCATGCAAGTATAGTCCGGCTTCTTCAGATTGTACTCCAGATAGTTCTTGAGCTGGTAGGTGTATAAATCACGCTTGGGCAAGAATCCATTCTTATCCAGCTCCACGCTGTCCAGCACCTGGATGTCTGTATAATATACGATGGAGTCATTGAAAGAAGCCGCCACACCAAAAGCATATACAGCCTTTTCCTTATTTTTCATTGTAAAAGCCGAGCACAACGCAAAAACCAAAGCTACGGCACAAAGTACACGAACGTATTTCATTGAGTTATGAGTTATAAGTTATGAATTATCAATGGGGGCAAAGATATAAAAAAAACCGCACGCCTACTAAAGACGTACGGTTTTTAATTCCTTCTATTTGTCGGAAACTGATATTTCTTATTTATCCCAAATAAGATTTGAGCAATTTGCTACGATTACTTTGTCTTAA
>OGYK01000280.1_pt1 | contig 43170 bp, 36 predicted proteins | sample 1576501 | NCBI WGS metagenome assembly OGYK01 (sample SAMEA3541530, study PRJEB24748) | human gut metagenome | biome: human gut; feature: human-associated habitat; material: faeces | place: China | collected 2012
GAAATTTTTTCTTTCTCATTTCTTTTTCTCTGTCCGGCGCATTTACTTTCTGCGCTTCGGGCAAAATTAAAAGGTGCAAAAATTTGATGTGCTGGCATCGCTTTTTGAAATGGCGCTGTAAATGCGGACAAAAAAATTCCGCAGACCAAAGTCTGCGGAATTTTGGGAATTATTTCCATTTAACGCTCGCGGTTGAAAATTTTGAAGATGTCGTCGAACGGATCAGGCTCATCTTCGTGCTTAGCCTCTTCCTCGGCCTTTTCCTTGTCGAAGTCGAGCGGCGCAAGACCGGCAGCAGCGCTCTCGCCGCTCTGCTCGGCAGGCTTCTTATCCTTGTTGAAGTCCAGCGCGCCGGGCGCCTTGTCAAAGCCCGTGGCGATGACGGTGACGCGGATCTCGTCGTCGAGCGTCTCGTCGAACGTCGCGCCGAAGATCGTAAGCGCGTCGGGATGCACAGCCTCCTGCACGAGGGACGCTGCCTGCTCGACCTCGTCGAGGCCGATGTCCATCGAGCCCGTGACGTTGATGAGCACTCCGTGCGCACCGTTGATGGAGGTCTCCAGCAGCGGGGACGAAATGGCCATGCGCGCGGCCTCCTCGGCCTTGTTCTTGCCGGCGGCGCGGCCGACGCCCATGTGGGCAAGGCCCGCGTCCTTCATAATGGCGGTCACGTCGGCAAAATCGAGGTTGATGAAGCCCGTGTCGCGGATCAGGTCGGAGATGCTCTGCACCGCCTGACGCAGCACGTCGTCCGCGATCTCGAACGCGTTGGCAAAGGTGATCTTCTGGTCGGTCGCGTGCTTGAGGCGCTCGTTCGGGATGATGACGAGCGAGTCGACCTTGGTCTTGAGCTCTTCGATGCCCGCTTCCGCCTGCGTCATGCGGCGGCGGCCTTCAAAACCGAAGGGCTTCGTCACAACGCCGACGGTCAGGATGCCCGCCTCGCGCGCGATCTCGGCAACAATGGGCGCGCCGCCCGTGCCGGTGCCGCCGCCCATGCCGGCGGTGATGAAGACCATATCGGTGTCCTCGAGCGCCTTGGCGATCTGGTTGCGGCTCTCCTCGGCGCTCTTGCGGCCGACCTCGGGGTCGGAGCCCGCGCCCTGACCGTGCGTCAGCTTTTCGCCGATCTGAATTTTATAAGTGGCGGCAGACACGTTGAGCGCCTGCTTATCTGTGTTCACCGCGACAAAGTCGACGCCGCGCGCACCGGTGCGCACCATGCGGTTGACCACATTGTTGCCGCCGCCGCCAACGCCGATGACCTTGATCTTAACTACGTTTTCAGGACCGGTCTCCAATCCGAATGCCATGTCGGTTCCTCCTGCAATCTGTTGTATGGGCAAGGCACTTGCCGCTGCAAGCGCCACAATATCAGGTATTTGCTATCTTAATCATTGTATTACGGTTTTCCCGCGGGGTCAATAGCAATCGGCCATTTCGGGGAAACTTTTTTACGTCAACTTCCGCCTTTATTCCGGGATGAAGTCAGCCCTGCCGTCGTTCATCAGGTTGATCGTGCCGGTCTGGTTGGCTTCAAGCTGCTCCACCACCGTGCGCACATTCCCGAGCTTGTAGGCAATGTCCGCATCCCAGGGCATTTTGACCGTAAAGCGGTCCAAATAGGTAAAGGTGATGGCCGTGCCGTCGCTCAGGTCGATCTCGCCGATCATGGAGAGAAGCTGCTTATCCTCCGCCGTGCGCAGCAGCGTGAGCAGGCGCTCGAATTTATACGAATCCCCGTCCGCAAACGCCGCCATCGCGCCGACCGCGGGCTCGACGAGCGTGCAGCCGGTCACGCGCGCGCAGCCCTCGGGGATCTGCGCCGCGCGCTCCAGAATTTTGCCTTTGTCGCTCATGAGCCATGTGCCGTTTTCGCCCGTCAGCGCAGCGGAGGCCGTGCACTCCGTCACGGTCAGAATGAGCGCGTCGGGGTATTTGCGGTTGATGACAACGGTCTCCACATACGGAAGCGTGTCGAAAATGGATTGTTTGACCTTATATTTGTTCAGCAGCACAAGGTTCTGCTCCTTCTGCACGCCCGCAGCCTCGATGATCTGCTCCTCGGTATAGCGCTCGTTGCCCTCCACCACGATCATATCGATGCGGAAGAACATCGTCAGCGCGCCGAGAAATGCGGCGATCACGACCGCGAGGCACAAAAGTCTCAGCGGGAAAGAGGCTCTTCCCCGCCTGCGCCGCCTGTTTCTTCGCTTTGACGCCATAGTTTTCCTGCCTTTTTTCTTCGTTTGCTTATGTACCCGTCTCCCGCCGCACATGCGCGCCCAGCACGCCAAGGTCGCGCTCGATGCTCTCATAGCCGCGGTCGATGTGCTCGATGCGCGAAATGCGCGTGAGTCCGTCAGCCTGCAGGCCCGCAATCACAAGCGCCGCGCCCGCGCGAAGGTCGGTGCACTTGACGCGCGCGCCGTGCAGGTGCTCGCGTCCCGTGACGACGGCCACGCGCCCCGCGACGCGCACCTCCGCGCCCATGCGCGCCAGCTCGTCGACATGGCGGTAACGGTTTTCAAAAATATTCTCTACAAAAACGGTGCTGCCCGCGCTTTTCAAAAGCGCCGCCATCAGCACCGGCTGCGCGTCCGTCGGAAAGCCCGGATAGGGCGCCGTGCGCACAGGGCGGATGGATCTGAGACTGCCATCACTTTGGAGGAAAACATCGTCCTCCCCGCTTTTGACCGTGCAGCCCGCCTCGCTCAGCGCGCCGGACACAGTCGAAAGCGGCCGCGGGTCGACGCCGCGAAGGCGCACTTCTCCCCCACAGCAGGCCGCGGCGCAGAGATACGTCGCGCCCACGATGCGGTCGGCGATGATGCGGTATTTCCCGCCGTGCAGCGCGCGCTTTCCCTCGACTGTGATGATTGAGCCTCCCGCGCCGCGGACGTTGCCGCCCATCGCGTTGATAAAGTTCTGTAAATCGACGATCTCCGGCTCGCGCGCGGCGTTGTAGATCGTCGTCACACCGTCTGCGCCGCAGGCGCAGAGGAGCGCGTTTTCCGTCGCGCCCACACTCGGCATGGGTAAGTACACATCGCTCCCGAGAAGCGTTCCGCCGCGGCACCTGAGCTCGCCGCCCGTCTCCCTGATCTCTGCCCCCAAGGCGCTCAGGGCGCTTAAGTGCAGGTCAATGGGACGCGGCCCCAGCTCGCAGCCGCCGGGATAACAGATCGTCGCTTCCTTGCAGCGCGCCAGAATCGCGCCGAGAAAGATGACCGACGAGCGCATCTCTCGCATCAGTGCATCGGGCACGACCGCGCGGTCCATGCGCGCTGTGTCGACCACGAGCGCACTGTCCTCCCAGTGCGTGCAGCAGCCCAAGTGCCGCAGAATGGCAACGGACGCATCCACGTCCCGCAGCTTCGGGCAATTTTCGATCACGCAGGTGTCCGCGCACAAAAGCGTCGCCGCCAAAATCGGCAGCACACTGTTTTTTGAGCCTTGTATCGTGAGTTCTCCGTACAGGCGCTCCCCGCCCTCTACCAACAGCTCACACATCATGTTCCCTCCCGCAAGCACATTACTTTTCCATCGTATGGCTTTTGCGGAAAATGGGTGACTGCCGGTTTTCACAGGGCAATAGTTGGGCATTTTCAGTATAGCTATTTTGCCGCGGCGCGTCAACTTCTTTTTGCCTTGCTTTCCCGCCCGCTTTGTGGCAAAATGAGACTGCTGGCATTTCTCCCCGAAAGGAGTTTTTCGATGAAAAAACCGCTGAAAATTGCGCTCTATGTTCTGTTGGCGCTTGTTTTGATCGTGCTGGCTTACGTCATCTATGTCTTTGCCGCGTACTACCGCGTGGAGGACTGGCAGACGCTCAGCGTGGTGCACTGCGACGCCGCCTCTGCCGCACCGATGGAGGGCGCGCCGCAGACCGGCGTCACCTACCGCGTTTCGTCGGCCAACGTGGGCTTCGGCGCGTACAGCGACGATTACAGCTTCTTCATGGACGGCGGCAAGGAGAGCCGCGCCCGCAGCGCCGACGCCGTGCGCGAAAACGTCTGCGGCGAGGCCGCGCTTGTGAACGACCTCACGCCCGATTTTGCCCTCTTTCAGGAGGTCGACACCAACGGCACGCGCAGCCACCACGTCGACGAGCGCGCCTACATCGTGCGCGCGATGGACGGCCGCGAGGGCTGCGAGGTCTTTGCGCAGAATTACGACAGCCCGTATCTCTTCTACCCCTTCACCTCTCCCCACGGTGCGAATCAGTCGGGCATCCTGACGCTCTCGCGCCATCCGATCTCGTCCGCCGTGCGCCGCTCGCTGCCGATCGAGACGGGCGTTATGAAGCTTGTCGACCTCGATCGCTGCTACTCCGTCAGCCGCGTCCCGATGGAAAACGGCAGGGAGCTGGTGCTCTATAACCTCCACCTTTCGGCCTACACGTCCGACGGCACCATCGCGACCGAGCAGCTTGAAATGCTCTGCGCCGACATGCTGGCGGAATATGAAAACGGCAACTACTGCGTCGCGGGCGGCGACTTCAATAAGGACCTGCTCGGCAATTCTGCCGAGATCTTCGGCGTCGCGGGCGGCGAGAACGACACCTGGGCGCAGCCCATCCCCGAGGGGACGATCCCCGACGGGCTCTCCCTCGTCGTGCCGTTTGACGCCGACCATCCCGTCGCCACCTGCCGCACGGCCAACGAACCCTACAACGAGGAGACGACCTTCCGCGTGACGGTCGACGGCTTCCTCGTCTCCGACAACGTCGAAGCCGTCTCCGCCGATGTCGTCGACGCGGGGTATCGCTACTCCGACCACAATCCCATCTATATGGATTTCATTTTAAAGGCGGAATAAATCGCAAAAACACGCAAAAAGGAAGCGAGCAAGGCCGACTCCGCATAAGAAAACATGCGGTTTTGCCTGCGCCTTTTTGGCTGAAATACAACCGAAAAAATCTCCCCATACGCCAGTATGGGGAGATTTTTTCAGCTGATTTCATCTCAAAAATTCATTGGCAAAACTGCTTTGCACCGAAAAAGAGCAAATTTTGTGCGGAGCTGAGGCGCGACGGTGCGGGCATGCTGACGCATGGCAAGACGGCGCAACGAAGGAGTCCGTGCAAAATTTGCCTTTTACGGCGCATGTTTTCTTATGCGGAGTCGGCCAAGGCTCGCTTCCTTTTTATTCTCTTTCACTTGAGCAGCGTCATCACTGTGTCGTAGATGCGCTTGGTCGCGTCGGGGATGCCGAGCGCCGCCATGTTTTGAGACATCGTCTCCATCCGCTGCGGATCGTTCAGGATGCCCGCCGCGGCGGCGAAGAGCTTCTTGCCGTCAAGGCCCTCTTCCGGCAGCACGAGCGCCGCGCCGTGGTCGCCGAGCAGCGCCGCGTTCTTTTCCTGATGGTGGTTCGTCACGTTGGGCGACGGCACCAGAATTGCCGGAACGCCGAGCGCCGTCAGCTCGCTGAGCGTAGACGCGCCCGCGCGGCAGATAACGAGGTCGGCGGCTCGCATGACAGTCGCCATGTCGTAGATGTACTCGCGCACGTCGAGCGCGGGATGCTCGGTGATCTCCAGCCCGTCATCGTGCATCCACTGCTGCATCGGCTTCCAGCAGATCTCGCCGACGCCGTGGATGTGGTAAAAGGGCTCCTTCGCGCTCTCAAGCGCCAGAAACTCCGCCATCGCGCGGTTCATCGCGTTCGACCCGAGGCTGCCCCAGAACGAGACGATGAGCTTGCGCCCGTCGTTCATGCCGAGTCTTTCCTTCGCCTGCTGCTTGCTGATCGTGAAGAAGTCGCCGCGCACGGGCGTACCGGTCACGACCACCTTTTCGGGGTGCTTGTAGTGCGCGCGGCAGTCCTCAAAGCCAACCATGATGCGGTCGCAGTGGGGCTCTAACTGCCGCGTCGTCAGGCCCGGCACAATGTTTGACTCGTGCACCGCCGTCGGGATGCCCGCCTTTGCGCCGTAGCGCACGAGCGGATAGCTCGCGTAGCCGCCGGTGCCGACGATTATGTCGGGGTGAAAATCGTGTAAGATGGCGTTCGCCTCACGCTCGGCGTGGGCGAGATTTTTGAGCGAGACAAGGTTGTGCTTGATCTCCGCAGGCCTGAACGAGCGGTGGAACGATGAAATGTTCACCGTACGGAACGGATAGTCCGTGTGCGCGATCAAATCGCGCTCCAGTCCGCGCTCCGCGCCGACGAATAAGATCTGCGTGCCCGCGTCCTTTTCCCGCATATAGCCCGCGAGCGCGAGCGCGGGGTTGACATGCCCCGCCGTGCCGCCGCAGGTAAAGATGACCTTCATAGCCGTTTTCTCCTTCCCGCGTCAGCGCATCTGGCGCGAAACGCTCAGTACGATGCCGACCTCGGCCAGCTGCACGGCAAGCGCCGTGCCGCCGTAGCTGAAAAACGGCAGCGAAATACCCGTGTTCGGGATCAGATTCGTTACGACCGCGATGTTCAGGAATACCTGCAAGGCGATCTGCGTCGTCACGCCGACGGCAAGAAGGCTTCCGAAGCGGTCGCGCGCGTGCAGGGCGATCCAGTAGCCGCGGATGATGAGCAGCGCGAACATGACCATGATGATCGTCGCGCCGACAAGGCCGAGCTCCTCGCAGATGATGGCGAAAATAAAGTCGTTGTGCTCTTCGGGCAGGAACAGAAACTTCTGCCGGCTCTTGCCAAGGCCCAGTCCGAACAATCCGCCCGAACCGATGGAGAGCAAGCTCTGCCGGATCTGATAGCCCTTGTCTCGCATCCACTCCTCGTTGAACGGGTCGAGCCAGATGTCGATTCGACTCGAGTTATATGTGATAAGCCCCGTTGCAAAAGCGTAGATCACCAGCAGCACCAGCGCAAAGCCGAGACCGACCCAGTAGTTGCGGATACCGCCGACATACATCATCACAGCACCGATGCCGAGCAGCAGCACCATACCGGAAAAGTGCGGCTCCTTCGCCATCAGCGCCGCAATCACGCCGAGGATGGCAACATAGGGCACGATGCCGTAGCGCAGCGTGGCCATTTTGTCTTTCTTCTTCGAAATGCTGTCGGCAAAATAGAGGATGATGCCGACCTTGGTGATCTCAGACGGCTGGAACTGGATGGGTCCAAGACGGATCCAGCGCTGCGCGCCGTGCGTCAGTCGGCCCGTGCCGATGCCCGGGATCAGAACGAGCACCAGCAGGATGATGGAAAAGATCAGCAGCATCTTCGCCACCGCGCGATAGCGCTCGTAATTGATCTTGCCGACAATAAACATCGCCGTGATACCGAGGATCGCAAAAATGCCCTGACGGATGAGGTAGTGCGCAGGGTTACCCTCTTCATAGTAGGCCGAGGGGAAACTGGCGGAAAACAGCATGATCAGGCCCACGCCCACGAGCGTAAGCACCAGCAGAAGATACGGAAGGTCCAGCGGTCCGCGGCCCGCTTCGCGCGCCGCCGCCTCGATGGCCTTCGCCCGCTCGCGCTGCTCCTGCCGCAGCAAGCGTTCTTCCTTGGTCATGCAGTCTTCCCCCTTTCATACTGATTGCAAACTCGCGCTCTGCGCGAGTTTGCCTCCATTTTGCAACCAAGCGTCGCAGACTTTCGCGCCCGCAGGCGCGAAATATTTTTAATCATTTTTCGCCGCGACCGGTGCGTGGCGAAAAATACTTCTCGCAGAGTGAGTGTCGAGCCGCCAAGGGCGGCGAGGCACAGAGCGCCGCGCATCCCCTCTCATTTTTGAGAAACGGCTTGCCGTTTCTCAAAAATGAAATCTGTTGAGTACTCCGAACAGCGCCGCCAGACAGCACAGCGCACTCACGCTGGTAAACACGGCGACGAGCTTTCCTTCGCTCCAGCCGCAGAGCTCGAAGTGGTGGTGCAGCGGCGCCATCTTGAAAAGGCGCTTGCCGTGCGTCGCCTTGAAGTAGATGACCTGCAAAATGTCGGACAGCGTCTCGCAGATGTAGACAAAGCCGACAGGGATCAGCACGAGCGGCATATCGTAGGCAAAGGCCAGCGCCGCCACCGTGCCGCCGAGGAACAGCGAGCCTGTGTCACCCATGAAGACCTTGGCGGGGTGGAAATTATAGATGAGGAAGCCGAGAATTCCCCCGACGAGCGCCGCAGCATAAATGCCGAGCTGCTCATAGCCCTGCCACCAGATGGCGAGCACGGTGAAAAACAGGCCGACCGGCACCGTCACGCTGCCGGCCAAGCCGTCGATGCCGTCCGTGATGTTGACGGCGTTGACCGTGCCGACGATGACAAACGCCGCGAACACCATGTACACCCACCAGCTCATGACGATCTGCGTGTTGAAAAACGGCACGTAGAGGTTCGGCGTCAGCATACCCTCAAAGCGCATCAGGCAGAGGAACGCGACCGCCGCGGCGAGCTGGAGCAGGAACTTCTGGATGGCCGTAAGGCCGAGGTTCTGCTTGTGCTTCACCTTTTCAAAGTCGTCTAAAAAGCCGATGCCGCCGAAGATCAGCGCAAAAAAGAAGATGTAGAGGTGCTCAAAGTCCCCCGCCATCATGCCCTTCCAGCCGCAGATCAGGATAGAGACGAAGATGCCGAGGATGAACATTAAGCCGCCCATTGTCGGCGTGCCGGCCTTTCCGGCGTGCCAGGTGGGGCCGTCCTCGCGGATGCTCTGTCCGGCCTTGAGCTTCCTCAGCTCAGGGACCAGAAATTTTCCCGTGATCGCGGAGACCGCGAAGCTCAGTATGCAGGCAATGATGATCTTCATGTTCGTTTTCCTTCGCCGCGTCGGCGGCGTCCTTCCTTTGTACTTGCGCGAACCTCTCGCGCACGACCTCTCTCTCGTCGAGGTGGTATTTTATCGTTCCGATCTCCTGATAGGTCTCGTGCCCCTTGCCGCAGAGGACGACGACGTCGCGTGCTTTCGCCTCGCGCAGAGCAAAGCCGATGGCCTCGCGCCGGTTCTCGATGACGGCGAACGGCGTTCTGCTCTCCAAAATGGCGGGGAGCACATCACGCAGGATGGTGTAAGGGTCTTCGGTGCGGGGATTGTCGCTCGTGAGGACAACGAAGTCCGAGAGCGCCGCGGCGATGCGGCCCATGCGGGGTCGCTTTGTCCTGTCGCGGTCTCCCCCGCAGCCAAAGAGCGCGATGACGCGCCCGTCGGCAAAGCCGCAGACCGTAGAGAGAATATTTTTGAGCCCGTCGGGCGTGTGCGCATAGTCAATGATGACGGTGAACGGTGCATCAAGCGGTACGACCTCGCACCGCCCCTTAACGCCGACACATTCCGTCAGCGCTTTTGCCGCGTCGGAAAGCGGCACGCCGAGCGCCTGCACGGCGCAGAGCGCCGCGAGCGCGTTATAGAGCGAAAAGCCGCCGGGGATGCCGATTTTCGTCTCCTCGTGGTCGAAGTCGGTGCAGGCGGTAAAGCGCACACAGTCGTTTTCGTAGCGGGCACGCCAGCCAACAAGGTCATTCGTCATGCCCTGCCCGAATGTAATCCGCTCGCTCGTAAAGCGGGCGAGCAAGCGCTCCGTCCACGCATCGTCACCGTTAACGCAGGCGATGTCACACTGGTCGAAAAGCCTCGACTTCGCGTCGCAGTAGGCCTCCATCGTGCCGTGATAGTCAAGATGATCCTGCGTCAGGTTCGTGAAAACACCGACGCGGAATCGGATTCCTTCTACCCTGCTCTGCATCAGCGCGTGGGACGAGACCTCCATCACGGCATAGGTGCAGCCCGCATCGACCATCTGGGCGAGCAGTCGCTGCACGGTCAGCGCGTCGGGCGTTGTGCGGTCGGTCGGGATGGTCTTATCACTGATCAAATTCTGATTTGTGCCGATCAGGCCGACCTTTGCGCCCTTCGTGCGCTCCAAAAGCTGTTTGATGAGATACGTCGTGGTCGTTTTGCCGTTTGTGCCGGTCACGCCGACCACGGTGAGTTTTCCCGCCGGAGTACCATACCATACCGCCGCGCAAAGCGCAAGCGCTTTGTGCGCATCCGGCACTAAGATATAGGGAATTTCCGTCTCCGGCGGATGCTCGCACACGGCGCAGGCCGCGCCGTGCGCTTTGGCTTCGGCGATAAACTCGCCGCCGTCCTCCTTCTCCCCCGGCAGGGCAAAGAAGAGGAATCCCTCTTCTACCTTGCGGGAATCGAGCGCAAGGCCTCTGACTATCAGGTCAGGCGGCGCATGCACCGTTTTGTCTTCTAATGCGGAAATAAGCTCAGATAACTGCGTTTGAAAAATTCCTTTCGGAATTGGGTCTTGCTGTCTTTAGTCGCGCACCGAGCTGTCGCTGAACTGGACGCGCACGACCGTACCGGCCTCGACCTCCGTGCCCGCGGCGATGCTCTGCGAGATGGCGCGCACCGTGGACGAGCTTGCGTTCGTCGCGCCGGAAACGCCCATGATGAGCCCCGCGTTCACGATCTTCTGGTTCGCGGTCGCGGCGCTGTCGCCCACGACGTTCGGGACGATGCACTTGTCAGTCGACTTCTCCGCGCCGAGGTAGAGGATGATCTCCGCGCTGTTCGGTACGATCGCGCCGCCTGCGGGCGTCTGGTCGGTGACGGTATCGCCGCTGCCGACGGTGCGGAAGCTGAAGCCGTTCGCGCTCAGGCGCTCGGCCGCCGCGTCCTTGCTGAGGCCGACGACGTTCGGCACAGTCTTATCCGCGCCGACGAGCTCTTCAGCGGTGTAGCTCGGCTCAATGCCGAGATACGGCAGGATCTCGCCCATGACGGAACTCGCCACGGGGGCGACCATGTTACCGCCGGAAACGTAGGTACCGGTCCACTTGCTCGGCTCGTCGAGCGTCAGGAGCATCATCACCTGCGGGTCATCCGCGGGGGCGAAGCACACGAACGAGACGATGACGCCGCCGCCGACCTTATCGGCCGTGCCAGTCTTGCCGCCGATGCGGTAGCCCGCGACCTGACCGTTCTTGCCCGTGCCGCTTGTGACCTCATACTCCATGATGTCGCGCACAAGCGCGGACGTCTCCTCGGAGACGACCTGACGGATGGGCGTGGAGTCGTGCTTGGAGACGACGTTGCCGTCCTGGTCGGTGATCTCTTCGACAAGATAGGGCGTATAGAGGTAGCCGCCGTTGACGCAGGCGCACTGCGCCGCCAGCAGTGCGATAGGCGTGACGTTGAAGTTCTGGCCGAAGGCGTAGCACGCCAGCGCCAGCGTCGAATATTTAATTTCGCTGTTGACGAAGCCGCTGGCCTCGCCCGTGGTGTCGACGCCGGTCTTCTCCGTCAGGCCAAAGTCCAGCATGTACTGGTAAAACTTGTCGTTGCCGATGCGAAGGCCGATGTTGATGAACGCGGGGTTGCAGGAGTTGGCGAACGCCTGCGTCAGGTTTTGCTGGCCGTGACCGGGCGCGCGCTTGGAGCAGTTGATGGTCTCGCCCTCGATCCTTACGCTGCCGCTGCAATAGAAGCCCGTGTTCAGGTCGACAACGTTTTCCTCAAGCGCCATCGCGAGCGTCAGTGTTTTGAACGTGGAGCCCGGCTCGTAGGTGTCGTTGATGGCCTTGCTGCGCCACTGCTTGTTGAGAAGGTCTCTCATGTTTTCGAGGACCTGCTCCTCCGTCATGCCGGAGGTCAGAAAGTCGTTGTAGACCGTGCCTGGGGAATTCAAGTCGTAGGTCGGCAGCGACGCCATCGCCAGCACCGCGCCGGTGTTGACGTCCATGACGATGCCCTCGGCGCCCTTGCCAGTGCCGAAGCGCGCCTCGAGCTCCTGCACACCTTTCTCAAGGTAATACTGGATGGTCGTGTCGAGCGTCGTGTGCAGGTCGCAGCCGTTTTCCGCGTCAAAGTACTGGTCGTACTGGTAGAGCACGGAGCGGCCGTCGCGGTCGCGCGCGGTGACGACCATACCGTTCTCGCCGGTCAGCTCGTCGTTGTATGCCGCCTCAAGTCCCATCGCACCGCCGAGGTCATTGGTAAAGCCGATGACCTGTGAGGCGAGCGTCCCCTTGGGATAGGTCCTCTTGCTCGTCGGACGAATGAAAACGCCCTTCAGGTCGTTTTCATTGATGAATTCCCGCACCTTGTCGGCAAGCTCGTCATCCGCTTTTTTCTTGAGCTCTTCGTACTGCGAGTTCGTTTTCTCCATCTTTTTGAGAATGTCAGCGGGGTCAAGGTCCAGAATTTCAGCAAGGCCGCCCGCGATCAGGTTTTGATCCTGATCGTTTTCGATGATCTCCTTCGGAGAGATGAAAATATCCTCCGCCGAGGCGGACATCGCGAGGATGGTGCCGTTTCGATCGTAGATCGTGCCGCGGCTCGCCTCCACCGTGGTGCGCAGCGTTTGCTGGCGCACAGCGACGGACTGGAGCTCGTCATGCTCGGTGATCTGCCAGTGATAGAGTTTGGTGAAGAGCAGCACAAACGTCAGCACGCCGAACACGCCCAGAAGCAGCAGCGTTCTTGTCTGAATGATGCGGTTTGCGCGGCGCGCGGATTCGGGCCGTCTTTTCTGGTTCTGGGGGCGTGGTGCCACAGTCGTTCATCCTCCTTAAAAATGGAAAAGGAGTAAGGAAGCTCCTTACTCCTTATGTATAGCTTCGCTCATTTGAAATATTCCACCACTGCGCATACGCCGCTGCCAAGCGACGTGAGCACCCGCGACAAAACGTTCTGGCTCTTCTGCTGATAGACGACCACGCTGTCGGGCTCCGACAGGTCGATGTAGTAGACCTGCGAGGCGCTGGGCTTAGCCATACCGGCCGCGGCCGCCGCCTCCTTGATGGTGGTGAGGTCAAAGGTTTTTTCGTAGCGCGTGAGCAGCGCGACATGCTCGTCCTCGAGCGCGGAGATCTCCTTCTGCACGGAGACGACCTGCGCGGAGATTTCCGTCAGCTGTGCGCGGCACATGATCATCAGCGCGACCATTGCGGCCAGCGCCATAAAGCCGCACAGCGTGCCGAGCGAGACCTTTTCGCGTTGACGGCGGACGGGCGCAGCCTTTTTCTGCACCTTCCGCTGCGGGGGACGCATGAATTCCTCGCGCTGACGCTCGTGCTCGCGCTCGTATTCACGCTCGCGGCGCAGCCTGCGCTGGCGCTCTTCGTAGGCGGGATCGTAAGCGAGATTGCCATTGACTCGTCCGCTGTAGCGGCGGTATTTCATGTTCTGCTCTCTGCGGCTGGCCATGGCGATCTCCTTTCTTTTGCGTATTTTCGGCTGTTGTCAGCACTTTTCCGCGACGCGCAGCTTGGCGCTGCGGGCACGGGGATTCTCTGCGAGTTCTTCTTCGCCCGAAACGATGGGCTTTCTTGTGATGAGCTTGACCTTTGGCTTTCGTCCGCACACGCACACCGGAAATTCCGGCGGGCAGATGCAGCCCTGTGCAAGCTCCTGTAATTTCTTCTTGACGATGCGGTCTTCGAGCGAGTGGAACGTGATGACCGCGAGCCGTCCGCCCGGTTTCAGATTTTTCTCCGCCGCGTCGAGCATCGGCGGAAGCTCGCCCAGCTCGTCGTTCACGGCAATGCGGATGGCCTGAAAGCTGCGCTTGGCAGGGTGCTGCTTTTCGCGCAGCGCGCTCGCGGGCATGGCCGAACGGATGATATCGGCGAGCTCAAGCGTCGTTTCGATGGGCTTTTGCTCGCGGTGCTGGCAAATTCTCTTCGCGATGGCGGGCGCATAGCGCTCCTCGCCGTATTCAAAGAGGATGCGGCGCAGCTCTTCATAAGAATAGGTATTCACGACCTCGCGCGCGGTCAGTGCGGCGGATTCGTCCATGCGCATATCGAGCGGCGCGTCCTGCTTGTAGGAAAACCCGCGCTGCGCTTCGTCGAGCTGCGGGGAGGAAACGCCGAGGTCAAACAGCATCCCGTCCACGCCGTGGACGCCCAGCTCGTGCAGCACAGCGTCGAGCGCGCTGAAATTGCTGTGGACGAGCGTGACCTTGTCCAGATAATCGCCGAGGCGGCGGCTTGCCGCTTCGATCGCGGTCTCGTCACGGTCAAGCGCAATGAGACGGCCCGTCGTCAGGCGGCGCACGATCTCGAGCGAATGTCCGGCGCGACCGAGCGTGCCGTCCACATAGATGCCGTCGGGCTTGATGGCGAGCGCGCCGAGGCACTCGTGCAGCAGTACCGGCTTATGGCCGTAGTTCTCTTCCATATCAGAATCCCAGCTCTTCCATCACGGCGGCCAGATTCTCGGGATTGAGCTCCTCGGCCTCGATCTCTGCCCACTTCTCCGCATTCCAGATCTCGGCGCGGTTCGAAACACCGATCACGACCACGTCTTTTTCAAGGTGGGCGTAGGCTCTGAGCTTCTGCGGCAGCACGATGCGCCCCTGCGCGTCGGGCTCGCACTTGGCGGCGTTGGCAAAGAGCGGGCGCATGGCCTTGGTCTTCGTGTAGGGCAGGCTTTCAAACTTTTCGGTGAAGCGCGCCCAGGAGGCGTCGGAATAGATGCTCAGGCAGGAGTCCATGCCCATGGTGACATAAAACGTGTCGCCGAGCTCCTCGCGCAGCTTCGCGGGGATAAAGAGCCGCCCCTTGGCATCGATCGTGTGCTGATACTGACCCGTCACGGCGGCTGACCCCCTTTTTCTGTGCATTTTCGCATACAGAGGGCACGAAAGCGCGGCCTTTTCTTCATTTTGGAAAAAGCCGTGCCGCGTCCGATCTGATGCTTATGTGGGAAAGTAAGCCATTTTCATGGTATGATACACCACTTTCCCCCACCCTTGTTTTGAGTATACGAGATTCACATAAAAAATGCAAGCAGAAATTTCCCTGAGATTTCAAGCCTTTTATCGCTTTTTCCTGCGAAAATTCGGCCAGTGCGCCGTATTTTTAAAACGCATGTTCTACTTTGGTTTTGGTTAAAAAAGGGCCGCCACAATATCTTGTGGCGGCCCTTTATGCTATGCCCAAATATAGATTATGTCTACCGATCATGTCGGTTTTTGTCACTTTTGACAAAATTTTATCCGTTCTGCGTCTGCTTTTCAGCTGACTGTGCCAGCTCCTCGCGGCGCTTCTGCATCTGCTCGGCAGAGGCGGCGCGGAAGCGCACGCGGGACTGCTTGACCTCCTCGAGCGCCATCTGGATGGCCTCCTCGGTGCGGCGCAGCGCATCCTCGGTGTACTCGTTGGCCACGCGGTACATTTCGCGCGAGCGGTCCTCGGCCTTTTTGACGATCTCGTGGCTCTTTTCGCGGGCGATACCGAGCACCTCGGTCTCGGAGACCTTGTTCTTCGCGTCCTGCTCGGCCTGCTGCATCATGCGCTCGACGTCGCGCTTGGCGGCCTTGACATAGTCCTCCTTTGCGCGGATGAGCTCCTGCGCGCGGGAAAGCTCCACCGGAAGCTGGGCGCGAATCTCGTCGAGCAGGTCGAGCGCCTCGTCGCGGTTCAGAATGCACTTGTCGCTCGTCAGCGGCGCGTTCTTCGCGCCGTCGATCATCTCGTAAAGCATATCCAAAAGATGCTGCACATCATTGTTCGCCATGGTCTTCTCTCCATCCTTTCACAAGCTCCGCCGCGCGCAGCGGCATATATTTTTCAAGGTCTTGTCCGTATTTGATCATCTCGCGCACCATCGTGGAGCTGATGTGCTGATACTTCGGCTCCGCGACCAGCAGCACCGTTTCGAGCGCGCCGTCCGACACATCGCGATAGATGAGCGAAAGCTGCTGCTCGGCGTCAAAATCCACGCTGTTGCGCACGCCGCGCACGAGAAACTGCGCGTTTTTGCGCAGCGCGTAGTCGGTCAGAAGTCCGCCGCCGAGCTCAGCTTCCACATTGGGGAACTCCTCGACGCTCGCGCGCATGAGCGCGAGCTTCTGCTCGTCGGTGAACATCGGGTGCGTCTTCGTCCCGTTCGGCACGATGGACACATACACGCGGTCAAAGAGCTTCGATGCGCGCGCGATAATGTCCTGATGCCCGATCGTCACAGGGTCGAACGAGCCGGGAAACACTGCGATTCTCATGCCTCTTCCTCCACCGCGCGGTGATAGATGCTCACCTTGATCTTGCCGTAGCGGTACTCGCGATACAGTCCGTACGGCGCGGGAAGCTCGGGAAGCGTCTGGTTCTGCGGACTTTCCGCGACCATTATACCATGGGGTGATAAAATGTCAAACTGCGCGATCTTTTCCATCGCCTGCTCCAAAAGTCCGCTTTCGTACGGCGGATCGAGGAAGATGATGTCGAACCTCCCGCTCTGCGTGCCGAGCGCGGCGAGCGAATCACCGCAGATGACCTGCGCGTTTTCTTCCAGATGGCACAGCGCGAGATTTTCGCGCACGAGCTTGACCGCGTCTGCACGCTTGTCAACAAAAAGCGCGCTTTTTGCCCCACGCGAGAGCGCCTCGATGCCGAGCTGCCCCGTGCCCGCAAAAAGATCGAGCACGCGCGCATCCTCCACGTCGAACTGGATACAATTAAAAATACTTTCCTTGACCTTGTCGGTCGTCGGGCGGGTCTCCATGCCCTTGAGCTCGCCCAGCCGCCGTCCGCGCGCCGAGCCTGTGATAACTCTCATGTTTATCCCTCCGCAGCGCCCAAAGCGGGCGCAATGAACTCGTTAGTTTCCATAATACGTGAATTTCCGTTTATTTTCAATAGAGTCCTTGACATTTTCCCGCATTTTACGCAAAATATTTTCTCTTGTTATTCTGCGCTGCTTCGTATATAATGATATGGTCATATTATATCGACCAGGGAGAAAGGAGTATCTTCCATGATCAGGCTACAAACCGAAAAGGGCGAAGTCAGCATTTCTGACGCAGCCCTGTCTAATATCACCGGCGCCGCAGCCACAAGCTGCTTTGGCGTCAAGGGCATGGCCTACCGCTCGATGACCGACGGGCTCGTCCACCTGCTGCGCCGCGAGGCGATGAGCAAGGGCGTGCGCATCATTCCCCACGAAGAAGGAGACATTTCCATCGAGCTGCACATCGTTGTGGAGCACGGCGTGAACATCGCCGCCGTCTGCCGCTCCATCATCAATCAGGTGCGCTATATGGTCAGCGAAAACACCGGCGCAAGCATCCGCAGCATCGACGTTTGCGTCGACAGCATGAATCTCTAAAAACCGAGGAGGACATCATCCTATGCACGATACCATCAATGGTGCCATGTTCAAGGAGATGCTGCTCTTCGGCACCGTCTCCATCGCACAGGCACAGCAAGCTATCAATGATTTGAATGTATTCCCCGTTCCCGACGGCGACACGGGCACGAACATGAGTCTTACCATCCAGACCGCGGCGCAGGAGCTCAGGAAGATCGAGCCCGCGACGGTCGATCAGGCCGCCTCTGTCACGGCGTCCGCGCTGCTGCGCGGCGCGCGCGGCAACTCCGGCGTCATTCTGTCGCTTCTCTTCCGCGGCATCTCCAAGGAGCTCAAGGGCTGCAAGGAGGCCGACGGCGCGGCGTTTGCCGCCGCGCTTCAGGAGGGTGTCGCCGCGGCGTATAACGCCGTGATGAAGCCCGCCGAGGGCACGATCCTGACCGTTTCGCGTCTCGCTGCCGAGCGCGCCGTGAACGCGGCCGAGGAGCACAACAGCGTCGAGTACGTCATTGAGCAGGCCATCGCCCAGGGCGAGATCACGCTCGCGCAGACGACTGACATGAACCCCGTTCTCAAAAAGGCCGGCGTCGTCGACGCGGGCGGCAAGGGCTTCCTGCTGATTCTCGGCGGTATGCTCAGCGCCCTGCGCGGCGAGGAGCGCCCCGAACTCACCGAAGAGAATGCACAGGAGAAGGCCGATTTTGCCATGCTCAACGAAGAGGACATCACCTTCACGTTCGACACCGTGTTCATCGTCCGCAAGAGCGGACGCAGCATTGAGCCGTTCCGCCGCTTCCTCGACGGCATCGGCGATTCGCTCGTCATCGGCGAGGACGACGAGGCTTTCAAAGTCCACGTTCACACCGACATTCCGGGCGAGGCGCTGACCGAGGCGCAGAAGTACGGCACGCTCGAGCTCGCGAAAATCGAGAACATGCGCACGCAGGCCCAGCAGCTCGCCGCCGGCGGCAAGGCCCAGTCCACCGACGACCTTGAGGCCATCGAGCAGGAGCTCGAAGCCGCCGAGCACGAAAATGCCGGTGAAGCCGAGCCCGAAAAGGACTTTGGCTTCCTCGCGGTCTGCGCGGGTGAGGGCCTTGCGAACGTCTTCACCGACCTTGGCGCCGACGGCGTCATCAGCGGCGGACAAACTATGAATCCCTCGACCGAGAGCATCCTCAAGGAGATCAAAAAGGTCCCCGCGCACACCGTTTTCGTGCTGCCGAACAACAAGAACATCATCATGGCCGCACAGCAGTGCATCGGCCTGACGGAGAAGACCGTCGTGGTCATCCCAACCGCCTCCATCCCGCAGGGCGTGAGCGCGATGATGGCCGTCGATCCCGACATGAGCGACGCAGACGCCATCGCCAAGGCGATGACGGACGCCGCGCAGTGCGTCTCCACCGCGCAGATCACCTACGCCGCGCGCAATTCCGATTTTGACGGCTTCGACATCCACGAGGGCGATTATCTGGCACTTCTGGACGGCAAGCTGCTCGGCACCGACCGCGACGTCTCCGCGCTGCTCGACGGGCTCTCCGACGAGGCAGCGTCCCGCGAAGCGGAGTTCATCACCGTCTTCTACGGCGAGGATGTGAATGAAGAGGACGCGCACAAGGCGTGCGACGCCTTCACCCGCAAGTGCCCGGATGCCGAGGTCAATCTGATCTGCGGCGGCCAGCCGGTCTATTACTATATCATCTCGATCGAATGACCCAAGCACAGCAAAGCGGAGCAGGATTTCTCCTGCTCCGCTTTTTTCTGCCCGTCAGACGTTCATCTTCCGCCCGAGGAGCTTCATCAAGAGCTCTGCGTGGCGGTATTCGTCTTCGCTCATCGCCGCAAACAGCTTGCTGAGGCACAGGTCCAGCGTCTCCTCTCCCGCGCGGGCGTAATTGTAGCCCGCACAGGCCTCCGCATGGTAGAGGCTGCGCAGCAGCGCGCAGAGGTCGCACGTATCCGGCTGCTCCACGCACACGCGCGGGCAGTATGCCTTGCCGGTGATTAAGTAGATCGCGGCAGCCAGATCGCGCGCGTGGCGCTTCTCGTCCTCGCTCAGCGCGCGGAAGGCTCGCGCCATCTCGCGCCGCGGCGTGCACGAGGAGAGATACGCGTACACCTGCGCATCGCCAAGTTCCTCGCGCAGAAAGCCCTGCAGCACCTCGACCGATACGCTTGCCTCGCTGCCCATGCAGCAAGGGTCCGCCTCCGCGCCCGGGAGCGTGAGCTCGCTATCCTGTGCGCTCATCTGTGTGTTCGCATTGTCCTCCATCGGGTACGGGTCCTCCCCCGGCGCGACGCGCTTCCACACCTCGCGGCATGCTTCATAGTCGCAGGCGCAGGGCTTTTTTATTTCCGTCATGTTCTTCTTCCCCTTTCCGGAACGGTTCTCGTCTCTATCCTATGCGGGCATTTTTCAGGCGTGCAGAGCCGATATTTCCCTATTTCCCGCAGGGAAAAAGAAAATCTTGAAAATCGCACCTCTCTCGTTGATTTTTCTCATTTTTTCTGGTAAACTACATTTGTTTTGTATTTTTGTGCATTTTGTTGCATTTGCAACTTTTCATTCTCTGCCATCCGGTCCATACTAAAGACAAGCAATGGCAGTTTCTGTAAGGAGGTCTTCTTTTCATGCTGGAACTGAAGCACATCACCTATACCGTCTCCACCCCTGAGGGAGAGCAGACGATCTTAAACGACATTTCCATCGACATTCCTGACCGCAAGCTCATCGTCTTCACCGGCCCCAACGGCGGCGGCAAGACGACGCTCGCCAAGGTCATCATGGGCCTTGTCACGCCGACGGGCGGCCAGATCCTCTTCAACGGTCAGGACATCACGCACCTTGGCATCACCGAGCGTGCGAAACTCGGCATCAGCTACGGCTTTCAGCAGCCGCCGCGCTTCAAGGGCATCACGGTGCGCAACCTTCTGACCATCGCCTCGGGCGATGCAAACCTCAGCAAGGACAAGTGCTGCAAGTACCTCACGCAGGTAGGCCTCTGCGCCAACGACTATCTCGACCGCGAGGTCGACGTCTCCCTCTCCGGCGGCGAGGTCAAGCGCATCGAGATCGCAACGCTCCTTGCCCGCGGCAGCGAGCTGATGATCTTCGACGAGCCTGAGGCCGGCATCGACCTGTGGAGCTTCGCCCGCCTGACTGAGACGTTCGAGCAGCTGCGCCAGCGCGAGCTTGCGACGATGATCATCATCTCGCATCAGGAGCGCATCATCCAGCTCGCCGACGAGATCGTCGTCGTGGGCGGCGGCGAGCTCAAGCACCGCGGCAGCACAGAAGAAATTTTCCCGCTCATCATGGCGGACACGCTGGGCTCCTGCCCGGTGCTGAACAAGTAAGGAGGTAGTACACAATATGATCACCGAAATCGACGCTTCCCTGCTTGAAAAGATCGCCGACCTGACAGGCAAGCCCGTCGGCGCGTTCAACATTCGAAAGGACAGCGGATGCGAGGCGCGCCAGTCCACCGAGCACATCGCCATCGACCCGCAGCCCGAGGGTAAAAGCGGCATCATCATCCGCATCAAGGACGGTACGAAGGGCGAGCAGTGCCACATCCCCGTCATCATCAGCAAGAGCGGCGTGACCGAAATGGTCTACAACGACTTCTACGTCGGCGAAAACTGCGACGTCGACATCGTCGCAGGCTGCGGCATCCACAACTCCGGCTGCAACGAGAGCCGCCACGACGGCGTCCACACGTTCTACGTCTCCAAAAACTCCCACGTACGCTATGTGGAAAAGCACTACGGCGAGGGCGACGGCGAAGGTTCTCGCGTGATGAACCCCACCACGATCGTCTACCTTGACGAGGGCGCGAGCATCCAGATGGAGACCGTGCAGATCCGCGGCATCGACTCCACCGTGCGCAAGACGAAGATCGTCTGCGGCAAGGGCGCCGAGGCCGTCATCACCGAGCGCCTTCTCACTCACGGCAAGCAGCACGCCGAGAGCGACATGGAGATCGAGCTCAACGGCGAAGATGCGCGCGGCCGCGTCATCTCCCGCTCTGTCGCGCAGGATGAGTCCAAGCAGATCTTCCACCCCGTGGTCGTCGGCAACAGCAAGTGCTTCGGCCATGTGCAGTGCGACTCGATCATCATGGGCAAGGCCACGATCGAATCCATCCCCGCCATCACCGCGAATTCGACCGACGCGCAGCTCATCCACGAGGCTGCCATCGGCAAAATCGCAGGCGACCAGCTCTTAAAGCTCCAGACCCTTGGTCTCACCGAGGAGGAGGCCGAAGACACGATTCTCAAGGGCTTCCTCGCCTGAAAAATTTGATAGGAACCGACGAAAAAGCGCGACGCCCGATTTCGGGCATCGCGCTTTTTCTGTTGCTGTGTTGGTTCAATCGGTGAAATCAGGATAACCGTCTTTGAGAGACTCATCGTAGATCGCACGCTCGCCGCCGATGAATTTGGGACGCGTCCGCGCGGCCAGCACAATGGCCTGACCGATGCGGTTCTGCTTCAAGCGAACGGGAACGGCGACCTTTTTGAGGTGCATGCCGATCAGCGTGCCGCCGATGTCAAGTCCGGCGTCGGCGTGTATCTCTTCGAGCGCCACGGGATGGCGGAACGCTTTGTACGCGGCCGTCGCAAACGAGCTGCCCGCCTTGGGCTGAGGCAGGACGTTGACGATCTCGCCGTTCGGCACAGCCTCGTGCTCCACGATCAGCGCGCGGTTCAAATGCTCGCAGCACTGGGCGGCAAGATACACGCCCATGGGCGAAAATACGCTGGAGAGCCCTCGGAAGATGGCGTCCGCCACCTCCGGCGTCGACCAGCTGCCGACCTGATGGCCCACGACCTCGCTCGTGCTGCAGCCGATGACGACGATCTGTCCGCGGCGCAGATGTGCGATCTCCGCAAGCTCGCGCGCCGCCTCTGCCGCCTCCTGCTCCGCCTGTTCCACCAGACGATGATTTTCTACCTCATGTACGATTCCCGCCATGATCTGACACCTCTTTAGAAATTTATTATGCCAGCTTCTCCGTCACCTTGGCGCGCTCAAGCACCGTGACCAGCAGCACGCCGACCACGAGGCCGACCGCACCCTGGAAGATGTTGCCGGGGATGCTTGCCGCAGCGGCAAGGCCCTTGCCCAGCAGGAGAGAAGCGTAGCCGAAATAGCCGAGCACCATGATGATCTCGCTCACAACGCCGCCGGCGATGCGGGAGGTCGCAGTGCGGCCCATCCTTTCATACATCAGCGCAGCGACCAGCGCCATCACGCCCTTGATGACCAGGGTGCCCGGAGCGTAGTGCGCATAGCCGAGGAAAATGTCTGCCAGCATCGAGCCGATGCCGCCCGCCGCAAAGCCATACCAGGGGCCCAGCAGCCAGCCGGACAGCAGCACGAAGCAGTCGCCCAGGTTCACATAGCCCTGCATCGGAGAGGGTATCTGCACGACCATCGTCGCCACGCAGACAAGCGCCGCAAGCAGTGCGGCAAGGACAAGCTTTCTGATCTTTTTATCGTTCATGATCGGGTGCTCCTTTGTTTTGGTTGTTGGCCGTATTATATCCCGTCCTGGTATTATTCATATAGTCAAAACAAAACAAATTATGCAGACCAGATTTGCCCTAAGCTGGAAAAAAGCGGCGCAGCCAGAGCTGCGCCGCACATTGGGAAGGATTTAGTCCTCCTTGGTCTCCTCGGCTTCGGAAGGCTCCTTGGCTTCCTCCGCAGCGGGCGCTTTCTCTTTCGCGTCCTTCTCGATGGTCACCTCGATGATGGGCTCCTGCGCCTTCTTGGCAGCGGCAGCCTCAGCCTTGGCGGCCTCGTAAGCGGCGAGCTTCTCCTGAGAGGCCTTGATGGCCGCGACGATATCGGCGACCGCTTCGGGCGCGTCACCCTCGAGCGTGGAGACATACCACTCGCCGATGGCGCGGTAGTTCTTGTCCATGCTGCGGCGCTCAGATGCCATCTCATACTCGGTCTTGGCCTTATCGGCAACGGCATTTGCCTTTTCACCGGCAACGGCCGCGACCTGCTGTGCCTTCTCAGTCGCCACGAACGCGACGTCCTGAACCTTCTTGCTGAAGTTATCGAAAAATGCCATAATACTTTCTCCTTTCAAACCGTGTCCTCGGGTTTGTTATTGACAGTATAAGCTACCGGGGCTTTCATTTCAATGGATAATTTACGACAAAAGTATAAATTTTTTGTGACAGCGTTCACTTTTTCTCGACCCAGCCCTGCGCGCAGCTGACGGCGCGCTTCCAGCCGCGGTACAGCTCCTCACACTCGTACTGCGCCCGCTCGGGGGTGAAGACGCGCTCGCTGCACCGGAGAGTGCTCAGCTCGTCCAAGTCCCTCCACACGCCCGCGGCCAGACCCGCGAGCGATGCCGCGCCAAACGCCGTCGTCTCGACCATCGCGGGCCGGTCGACCGGAATGCGCAGCAAATCCGCCTGAAACTGCATCATCAAATCGCTGACGCTCGCGCCGCCGTCGACACGCAGAAGGGAGATCTCGCAGCCGGCGTCCTGCCGCATGGCGGTCATCAGGTCGGTGACCTGATAGGCGATGGATTCGAGCACTGCGCGGGCGAAGTGCGCCTTCGTCGTGCCGCGCGTGATGCCCACGACGCAGCCGCGCGCATACATGTCCCAATACGGCGCACCGAGGCCCGTAAACGCGGGCACTAAGTAAATGCCGCCGCTGTCGGGAACGGATTCTGCCAGAATGTCGCACTCGTGCGAGGTCGAAATGACTTGCAGCTCGTCGCGCAGCCATTGAATGGCCGAGCCCGCGTTGAAGACGCTGCCCTCGAGCGCGTAGGTCGTCTCGCCGTTTAAGCTCCAGCCCACCGTCGTCACCAGTCCCGCGCGCGAGCGCACCGGCGCGCCGCCGACGTTCATCAGCGTGAAGCAGCCCGTGCCGTAGGTGTTCTTCGCCTGTCCGCGCGTAAAGCAGCCCTGCCCGAACAGCGCCGCCTGCTGGTCACCCGCCGCGCCGCAGATCGGCACGCCCGCGAGCTCTTCGAGCCCTTCGATGCCCTCCGCCACCGTGCCGTAGACCTCGGAGTTGGACACGGAACGCGGCAGAATGTTCATCGGAATGTCCAGCAGCGCGCAGAGCTCTTCATCCCACGAAAGCGTGTGGATGTTGAAGAGCATCGTGCGGCTGGCGTTCGAGTAGTCCGTCACGTGGGCCTTGCCGCCCGTCAGCCTCCAGATGAGCCATGTCTCCACCGTACCGAATAAAATTTCGCCGCGCTCGGCCCTTTCCCGCGCGCTGGGGACGTGGTCGAGCAGCCACTTGATCTTCGTCGCGGAAAAGTAGGCGTCGATGTGCAATCCCGTTTTCTCGGCCACAAGCTCGCTCACGCCGCGCTTTTCGCGAAGGGCATCCGCGATGTCCGCCGTGCGGCGGCACTGCCAGACGATGGCGTTGTGGATGGGCTCGCCCGTCGCGCGATCCCAAAGAATCGTCGTCTCGCGCTGGTTCGTGATGCCGATCGCCGCGACCGCGCGGCCAAGGCCCGATTCGCGCAAGGCCTGCGCGGCAACGGCGCGCTCGCTCTCCCAGATCTCGTTCGGGTCGTGCTCGACCCAGCCGGGCTGCGGATAATACTGCCGAAACGGCTGCTGCGCGTGTCCGCCGACACTGCCATCGCGCCCGAACAGAATGGCGCGCGAGCTGGTCGTCCCTTGATCGAGCGCCAAAATATACCGCTGCATGAAGATACCCCCTTGTTCATTTGGACCGCCTTATGCTATACTGATGAATAAGATTATATCATGCAGGAGGGTTTTGCGCCATGGCTATTTGCAGGGAATTTTACTTCCCCTCGTCGGACGGCTCCTCGCGCATTCACGCGGCGGAGTGGATGCCCGAGAGCGGTGAGATCATCGGCGTTTTACAGATCGCGCACGGCGTGGCGGAATACGGCATGCGGTACGCGCCGTTTGCCGAATTCATGACCGAGCACGGCTTTGCCGTCGTGGCGAACGACCACCTCGGCCACGGCCTTTCCGCCGAGAAGGACGCCGACACGCTCTATTTCGGCCCGCGCGACGGCTGGAAGCATGTTGTGGACGACATGTACGCCCTGCGCTGCCGCACGAAGGAAAAATATCCCGATGTTCCCTATTTTCTCATGGGCCACTCGATGGGCTCGTTCCTGACGCGCACCTATCTCATCCGCTATCCCGGCACCGTTGACGCCGCCATCATCATGGGCACGGGGCACCAGTCCCCCGCGATCGTCGCGGGCGGGCGCGCCATCGCCAAGGCCGCGGGCAAGCGCCACGGCTTCAAGGCGCACTCTCCGCGCGTGGAGGCACTGGCTTTCGGTGCTTACAACAAGGCGTTCGCGCCCAACCGCACGGAGGTCGACTGGCTCAGCGCGAGCGACAACAATGTTGACGCCTACATTGCCGACCCCCTCTGCGGTCAGAAGGCGAGCATCGGCCTCTTCTACGAGATGCTCGGCGGCATCCGCTTCATCAGCACGCCGAAAAACATCGCGTCGATGAACCGCAACACGCCCATTCTCTTCATCTCCGGCGACAAGGACCCTGTCGGCGAGATGGGCAAGGGCGTCAGGCGCGCATACGAGGCCTTCCGCCGCGCCGGCGTGCGCGACGTGGAGCTGAAGCTCTACAAGGGCCTGCGGCACGAGATTCTGAACGAAGACTGCCGTGCCGTGGTCTATAACGACCTGTGGAGCTGGATCGAAAAACATTTATGAATAAAGTCAGGAAGGCGAACCGTCAGGCGGTTCGCCTTCTTTTACTTCGGAGCAACGTTCGCGGCGTCAAAGCGTCGATATCGTGCGTCGTGAGCAGGACGCGCGCGGTCAGGATGCCGTCAAGCGTGACGAGGAACACCGCCAGCGCCGCGGCCCACTCTGGAAGCAGTGCGGCATAGCCCTCCAGAACCGGCTGCACATACCGCACGGCGAGCATCGACAATATTCCCCAGCAGATGGAAAACGGCAGGCAGATGCGGCCGTTCACGTCGCATTTGGTCGAAGAATAGTCCCAAAACTGCACTTGAAACAGCCTTTCATAGCCCCAGTGCACGGCGTATTCCATCGCCGTCGCCGCGAGCATACCGAGCAAGATCTGCTCCCACGCGCCGGGGAGCTTTTCCGCCCCCAGCAATAAAATCGTGACCATTGCAAAGCCGTACACCGGACACAGCGGCAGGAACACGAAGCACCGCCGCAGCCGGTGGCTCGATCTCGTCGCTGCGGCGAAGAGCTTTTCCAAGCAATAGCCCAAAAAGCTGTAAGCAAACCAGTACCAGATATGATCCATTTCTTCCTCCGCGTCCGTTTTTTTCAGTATGGCCCGCGCAGATGGAAAAATGCGTGCCGCGCGCGTTGCAAAGCGCGGCGAATCATGGTAAAATGACAAAAAATCGACAGGAGAACACAACTATGCCTGATACCTGGGAAGCTCTGGAACACGACTGCAAAAATTGCCGCGAATGCTCGCTGTGGGAGACGCGCACGAACGTCGTCTTCGGCGTCGGCAATCAGAATGCTGAAGTTTTATTCATCGGCGAAGGCCCCGGCGCGAACGAGGATGCGCAGGGCGTGCCATTCGTCGGCAGGGCCGGTCATCTGCTCGACGACATGCTCGAGATCATCGGCCTCAAGCGCGATGACGTGTATATCGCCAACATCGTCAAGTGCCGCCCGCCGGAAAACCGCGACCCGCTCGGCGTGGAGCAGGACGCCTGCATCGGGTATCTTCGCCGTCAGGTCGCGCTGCTGCGGCCCAAGATCATCGTCTGTCTCGGACGCATCGCGGCCATGCGCATCATCAAGCCCGACTTCAAGATCACGCGTGAGCATGGGCAGTGGTTCGAAAAGAACGGCTTTCAGATGATGGCCGTGTATCACCCCGCGGCACTGCTGCGCGATCCGCGCCGCAGGCCCGAGTCGTTTGAGGATTTCAAGGGCTTACAGCAGAAGATCAATGAGCTTTGCGAGCACACCCATGCCATTTCCTAATGCAAATAGCATACTTTTCGGTGCTGTGCCCTGCCAAATTTCTACATAAATGGTGTTTTTTGGATAAAAATGCTATTGACGGCCATTTTTGTGTGTGCTATATTACTACCATCCTTTTTGAAAGGACTTGGAGCTTGAGTGATGAAGACTGTTGTAAGCAACGTTGCATATCGCTTTTACTATTACTCTTACTTTTACTTTAAGGACAAGGTAAGAGCGATTTGTGATGCCCGTAGCTGAAAGGTCTTTCGAACCAACACTTGAAGGTCACTTCAAAAAGAGTTGAGTCAAGGAACCCGCCGTATGGACCACAAGTCCTTACAGCGGGTTTTATTGTTATCAGCGAGAAATAAAAATTGGAGGAAAAAAGCATGAACACCAAACGCATCATTTCTCTTGTTGCCTCTCTTGCCCTCGTTCTAAGCCTGAGCGTGGGTCTGACCGGCTGCGGCGATAAGGCCGCACAGGACGACAATCAGGGCAGCACCGACGGCGAAAGCACGAAGTACACCGTCGGCATCTGCCAGCTCGTGCAGCACGAGGCACTCGACGCTGCCACCCAGGGCTTCATCGACGCGCTGAATGAGGCGCTGCCCGGCCAGGTCGAATTCCAGAACAAGAACGCTTCCGGCGACAGCGCCAACTGCTCCACCATCGTCAACGGCTTCGTTTCCGACGGTGTGGATCTCATCTTGGCGAACGCCACCGGCGCGCTGACCGCCGCCGCTGCCGCCACGAGCGACATCCCCATCCTCGGCACCTCCATCACCGCTTACGGCGTTGCTCTTGATATTGACGACTTCAACGGCACTGTCGGCGGCAACATCTCCGGCACCTCCGACCTCGCTGACCTCGAGGCTCAGGCCAACATGATCACCGAATGGTTCCCCGATGCCACGAAGGTCGGCCTGCTGTTCTGCTCTGCCGAGCCCAACTCCCGCTACCAGATCGGAGAGGTCGCCAAGTGCCTCTCCGATAAGGGCATTGAAACGAAGGAATTTGCCTTTACCGACACCAACGACGTCGCTTCCGTCACGCAGTCCGCCGCCGACTACTCCGACGTTGTCTACGTCCCCACCGATAACACCGCCGCTTCCAACACCGAGGCCATCGCAAACGTTCTTGTTCCCGCGGGCGTGCCTGCCATCTGCGGCGAAGAGGGCATCTGCAAGGGCTGCGGCGTCGCGACCCTCTCCATCAGCTACTATGACCTCGGCGTGACCACCGGTAAGATGGCCGCCAAGATCCTGACCGGCGAGGCCGACATCTCCGAGATGCCCATCGAGTTCACCGAGGCCACCCCGAAGTACAACGCCTCCATGTGCGAGACGCTCGGCATCGAGCCTCTCGAGGGCTACACTGCCATCGAAGAGTAATCTGATCACATCCCCCGCAGGCAGGGACGGGCTTAGCCCGTTCCTGCCTCAACAAGAGATAGGAGGAGAGAACCCATGAGTTTTCTTTCGTCGCTGATGAACGCCCTGCCCGGCGCTGCCGCACAGGGTCTCGCCTGGGGCATTATGGCCATCGGCGTTTACATCACCTTCCGCATTCTGGACGTGGCGGACCTGACCGTCGACGGCTCGCTGGCAACCGGCGGCGCTGTCTGCGTCATGCTGATCCGCGGAGGCTTCAATCCCTGGATCGCCCTGCTGTGCGCGATGCTCGCCGGTATGCTGGCAGGCCTCGTCACCGGTCTTTTCCACACGCGCTGCGGTATTCCGGCCATTCTCGCCGGTATCCTGACGCAGCTTGCGCTGTATTCGATCAATCTGCGCATCATGGACAGCAAGGCAAACCAGGCACTCAGCGTTGATAAATATCCGCTGCTGCTTTCGCAGCGCTATGTGCGCGAGCTCTCGATGAACAATCCCCTGCCGCTGCTGCTTCTCTTCACAGCCGCGGTCATCGCCATCCTGTACTGGTTCTTCGGCACGGAGAAGGGCAGCTCGCTGCGCGCGACCGGCGCAAACCCCCACATGGCGCGCGCACAGGGCATCAACACGAACTCGAATATCGTGCTTGGCCTGATGGTCTCGAACGGTCTTGTCGCCCTCTCCGGCGCGCTGCTGGCGCAGTATCAGGGCTCGAGCGACATCAACATGGGCCGCGGCGCCATCGTCATCGGCCTTGCCTCCGTCATCATCGGCGAGGTCATCTTCGGCAAGATCTTCACGAACTTCGGCCTCACGCTGCTGGCCGTTTCCATCGGCGCGATCATCTACTACATCGTGCTCCAGATCGTGCTGCAGCTCGGTCTGAACACCAACGACTTAAAGCTCATCACGGCGCTGATCGTGGCGGTCTTCCTCGCCATCCCCTACTGGAAGAGCAAGATGTTCCGCCGCAAGGTGCAGCCCCAGAGCGCAAAGAACGGAGGCAACGGCCATGCTTGAACTCAAGGAACTTTATAAGGCCTTTAACCCCGGCACCATCAACGCCAAGACCGCGCTGAACGGCCTGAGTCTGACGCTGAACGACGGCGACTTCGTCACCGTCATCGGCGGCAACGGCGCGGGCAAGTCCACGATGCTCAACGCCACCGCCGGCACGTTCTTTGTCGACTCCGGCAAGGTCATCATCGACGGCTCCGACGTCACGAACCTGCCCGAGCACAAGCGCGCGGCATTCATCGGCCGCGTGTTCCAGGACCCGATGATGGGCACCGCCCCCTCGATGTGGATCGAAGAGAACCTCGCCCTCGCCGCCCGCCGCGGCCAGCGCCGCGGTCTTTCCTGGGGCGTGACGAAGGAGGAAAAGGAGCAGTACCGCGAGCTGCTCGGCGGTCTCGGCCTCGGCCTTGAGTCCCGCCTGACCACGAAGGTCTCGACGCTCTCCGGCGGCCAGCGCCAGGCGCTCACGCTGCTGATGGCAACGCTCAAGCGCCCCAAGCTGCTGCTGCTCGATGAGCACACCGCAGCCCTCGACCCGAAGACCGCCGCCAAGGTCATGGAGCTCACCGACCGCATCGTGCGCGAGGGCCAGCTCACCACGCTGATGATCACGCACAACATGCGCGATGCCATTCAGTACGGCAACCGCCTCATCATGCTGCACGACGGCCACGTCATCCTCGACATTGCGGGCGAGGAGAAGAAGAAGCTGACCGTGCCCGATCTTCTTGAGCAGTTCACGAAGGCCAGCGGCGACGAGTTCGCCAACGACCGCGCGATCCTCTCCTAACGTTTTCTCTCTCCCCTATAAAGCACAAAAAGAGCCTGAACGCTTTGTTCAGGCTCTTTTCTTATCCTTTTTTACGCTTCCCGCAGCACGACCTCGACAATGCCGACATCGTCGGTATCGGGGTAGAAGTTCACCTGCCACGGCTCAGTAAAGCCGGGGTCGACCTCCTCCTGCACAGATCGTACCATGTCGCGGATGCCGTCACGGTCCGCGGTGAAGTACGTGAAGCGCACGGCGATACGGCTGAGCGCGCCCTCGCGCGCCGTCAGGCGCAGAAGGTCAGGCAGCGCCTCGGTGCTCGTCGCGGTGACAATGCCCGCCTGCTCCTCCGCCGTGCGGCGGTAGCCGAGGCGCACGTGCATCTCGTAATAGGCGCGCTCCTGCGTGTCGGTGTAGCTGATGTAGTCAAGAAGATACGCGCCCAGTGCCGTCTCCTCCTGCACTTCCTTACAGGCCTGCTCGGCCATGGCCGCGGCGTCGTCCTCGCTGTAAATACGCACAACGCCTTCCTCGCTGTGCTCGCCAAGGAGCAGCAGCAGCGCATTGACGAGGTCCTGATAGCTGTCGGCGCGCAGGGTGTCCGCACCCTCGTTTTCCCAGTAGACCTCGCTGTGCGGCGTGGAGACGCTGTAGGAACGCTCAAGCACGACGTTGCCGCCGCAGCCCGAGAGCGTCAGGCAGAGCGCCAGCGAAAGCGGAATGAACTTTTTGCACACGGCGCTCCCTCCTTTTGGGCGAAATCTCTCTTTCTCAGTAGCCAAGCGGCTCGTCGACGAGCACGACCTCGGTCTCGCAGCTGCGGATGGCCTCCCACAGCACGACAAGGCCGCGGCAGATGCGCTGCGGGCTCTTGCAGTCGTAGCAGCGGTCGCCGTTCACTGCGCAGGGCGTCTTCACGCCGAGGCGCTGCGCGTTTTTCGGTGCAGCAATGTTGCGGGCGCGCCAGAGCGCTTCGTCATAGGTCGGCGCGATCTTGTTGCTGCCGACGACGAACCACACCCTCTTGTGGCCATAGAGCGACGAGGACACACGGTTGCCCGTCCCGTCGATGTTGATGATCTCGCCCGTTTCGGCAAGGCCGTTGGCCGAGAGCAGGTAGTTGTCGCACGTCGAGGCGTTTTTGAGCACCTCGGCAGCGTTCATGCCGTCGGGCACGTTCCAGTGGCTGAACATCTTGTTGTGCTTGCCGAGGCTTTCAAAAAGCCCCATCTGAGAGAGCGTCATGCTGCCGCCGAACGACACGCTCTCTCCGTCGATCTGCGCGTTCAGATAGTCCGCCGCTTCCTTCGCCGTCGCGAAGGCGGACACCTTGAAGCCGCGCTCTTTGAGATTCTTCTCCACCGTCGTAAGATCCATTCCTGCTTCCTCCTTGTATCCCGATATTCTTAGAGGCCCTGCGGGTCGTATTCGCCAAAGCCCTCACCGAGCACCTCGCTCGCGTCGCAGACGATGAAAAAGGCGTCGGGGTCGAGCTCCTTGATATAGCGCTTGATCGAAACCGCTTCCTTCTTGCGCACGGCGCAGAACAGCAGCGGACGCTCCGCGCCCGTGTAGCCGCCCTTACCGTTCAGAAGCGTCACGCCCATGTCGCGCCGCAGCATCTCCTGCATGATCTTCTCATACTTGTCGCTGATGATGTAGGCGACCTTTGCCGTGTTCTGACCGTAGACGACCAGATCGAGCACCTTCGTCGTGATGTAGAGTGCCAGCGCACCGTAGAGCGCGTTGTTGAGGCTGTGGAACACCGCGGCGTAGATCAGAATGATCGTCAGGTCGATGCCGAGGCAGATGTTGCCGATTGACAGCCGTTCAACGTGCGACCGCACGATCCACGCGCCGAGCTCCGAGCCGCCCGTCGTCGTCTCCTCGCGGAACAGCAGGCCTGAGGCGATACCGAGCGTCACGCCGCCGTACAGGCACGCAAGCAGCGGGTCCATGGGCGCAAACTCGTGGATGGCCGCGACAACGTCGATCAAAATGGAGCTCAGCGTCATCGTGTAGATGGACTTGCACAAAAATGCGAAGCCGAATTTTTTAAGTCCCACGATAAAAAGCGGCACATTGAGCACGATGACCATCGTACCGACCGGCAGAATGGGTGCAAAAAAGTTAATGATCTGTGAAATACCCGTAAAGCCGCCGACCGTAAAGCCATTCGGTGCATAGAACCAATCGAACGACAAGGCATACAGCACGCAGGCAAGCGTGACAATGATATAGCTTTTCACCTGCTCGCGCAGTTTTTTATTTTTCATAAATTTTCTCCCCTCACATGTTTCTCTCAGGCTTCCGACGTCAAATCAGCGAGAGCTGCTTGTCGTCGCTGTCCTCCGTCTTGAGCAGCGCGCCCGTCGCGGGAATGCTGCGGCCGCGGTAGCGGGCAAGGTCGGTGATGCCGGTCTCCTCCGGGAAGCGCACCGTGTCGAGCACGTACTTCTTTTTGAGCGTCAAAAGCGCGACGCCCTGCGTCGTGCGCGTCGTCTTCACACCAAGAAGCGCCGTGTTGACGATCAGCACGCGCGGCTCTGTCGAATAGACGGCGATCTCGCGGTCTTCCTTGAGATGCAACAGCGCCTTGAGCGGGCTTTTGTCGCTGTAGGCGCCGGTCAGGCGGCGGCGGTTCGAGGTCGTCCTGTAGGCCGACAGCTCGACCTTCGCGGCCTTGCCGTTTTCAAAGAAGAAGATCATATAGCCGCTGTAGTCGCCCGGCAGCACCATGCCCATGACGCTCTCGCCCTCGTCCATGCCGAGCTTCGCGGGTAAGTAGTCACCCAGCTGGCTCGCCTTGCCGTCGGCAAAGTCGCTCGCGCGCGTCTTGTAGACCTGCGCCTTATCGGTGAAGAACATCAGCTCGGCGGCGTTGGAGCTCTCCACGCTCATGCTGAGCGCGTCGTCCTCCTTGAACTTCTGCTCGCCGGACATGCGCAGCGACTGCGGCGTGATCTTTTTAAAGTACCCGTGCTGCGACAAAAACAGCGTTACGGGATAGTCCTCGATGGCGTCCTCCTCGCTCTCGGCGTCCTCGGCATAGTCGTAGAGGATGCCGGTGCGGCGGGACTCGGCGTACTTTTTGCGCACATCCTCAAGCTCGGTCACGATGATCTTGCGGATGCGCGACGGGCGCGCGAGCGTATCCTCGAGGTCTTCGATCTCCGCCTCGAGCGATGCCGTCTCCTCCACGCGCTTTAGAATATATTCGCGGTTGATGTTGCGCAGCTTGATCTCGGCGACATATTCCGCCTGGATCTGGTCAATGCCGAAGCCGATCATCAGGTTCGGCACGACGTCGGCCTCCTTCTCCGTCTCGCGGATGATCTTGATGGCCTTGTCGATGTCGAGCAGGATCTTTTTAAGGCCCTTTAAGAGGTGCAGCTTGTCCTGCCGCTTTTTGAGCACGAAGTACACGCGGCGCTTGACGCTCTCGGTGCGCCACGCGCACCACTCGTCTAAAAGCTCGCGCACGCCCATCACGCGCGGCATGCCGCCGATCAGGACGTTGAAGTTGCACGACGCCGTATCCTGCAGTGTCGTCGCCTTGAAGAGCTTCTGCATCAGCTTGTCGGGGTCGGCACCGCGCTTTAAGTCGATCGTCAGCTTGAGGCCGGAGAGGTCGGTCTCGTCACGCATGTCGGAAATTTCCTTGACCTTGCCCGCCTTGATGAGTTCGGCGACCTTGTCCATGATGGCCTCGGTCGTGGTGGTGTAGGGAATTTCATAAATTTCGATGAGATTTTCTTTTTTGTCGTAGCGCCAGCGGGCGCGCACCTTTACGCCGCCGCGGCCGGTGTTGTAAATGTCCTCAATGGCGCGCGGGTCGTACAATACCTCGCCGCCGGTCGGGAAGTCGGGCGCGAGCAGCGTTTCGCTGATGCGCACCTCGGGATTTTTCAAAAAGGCGATCGTCGTGTCGCAGACCTCGCCCAAGTTAAAGCCGCATAGCTGGCTCGCCATGCCGACCGCGATGCCCTGGTTGGCCGAGACCAGGATATTCGGGAACGTTGTTGGCAGCAGCGCCGGTTCTTTCATCGAGTTATCGTAGTTGTCGGCAAAATCAACGGTGTCGGAGTCGATGTCGCGGAAGAGTTCGGCGCAGATGGGCGCGAGCTTCGCCTCGGTGTATCGGCTGGCCGCCCACGCCATGTCGCGCGAATAGACCTTGCCGAAGTTGCCCTTCGAGTCGACGAACGGGTGCAGCAGCGCGCCGTAGCCCTTGGAAAGGCGCACCATCGTGTCGTAGATTGCGGCGTCGCCATGGGGGTTTAAGCTCATCGTCTGTCCGACGATGTTCGCGCTCTTCGTGCGCGCGCCGGTGAGAAGCCCCATCTTGTACATCGTGTAAAGGAGCTTTCGGTGCGAGGGCTTGAAACCGTCGATCTCCGGAATGGCGCGCGAAACGATGACGGACATCGCGTAGGGCATGTAGTTCGTTTCCAGCGTCTCGGTGATATTCTGCTCCACCACATCCGCGTGGAGGCCCATGACGTTCGGGTCCGCGCGGCGGTGGGTCTGCTTAGGTGTTTTGTCGCTTTTCTTCATTCGGTTACCTCAAAATCGCTCCGACGGCAATATGGCCGCCGGTCATACTATTTCTAATATATCCTATCACACTTTTTTTTGCTCTGCAACACCGCGGAGGAAGAGAAAATTGCCGCAAAACGCCATTTTTTCGCCAAAGGCGCACAAAGCCGCCGCGGCAGCGCATATTGACAAAATCGCGGCGCAGAGTGTACAATGCAGATACCCCAACAGGTATGGAGGTCAAACGATGAAACAGTGTATGGACGCCGACAATCTGCACCGCCGGCTCAAAAAGATCATCGGTCAGGTGCAGGCCATTGACCGCATGGTGGACGATGACGTCCCCTGCGAGGATATTCTTGCGCAGATCAATGCGGCCAAATCCGCGCTGCACGGCTGCGGCAAGGTCGTTCTCGAGGGGCACATCAAGCACTGCGTGCGCGACGGCATCGAGCACGGCGACGCGGACAAAACGATCGAGAACTTTACGAAGGCGGTCGAGCGCTTTTCGAACATGAGCTGAGCAGGAGATAAACCCTCTCACGCGCCCGTTTTCGGTAGAATTGCACGAAAGAAGAGAAGCAGTTTTGTGCTGCTTCTCTCTTTTTGCGGGCTTTATAACCTATACCCCCATATGTATAATAAGCCAATACCCCCTATGGTACAGGAAGGGATCGCTTCCGTGAAACTGGCAATGGAAAAGCTGGAGCATTTTTTAGAGCTGGGCGGCACGAAAAAGGACATCACGCTGCTCGTGATCTCCGGCATCGCACTGATCGTCAGCATTTTTGATCTCGTTCCCCTGCCGTTCGACGCCTCGTGGGCCGCGATCTTCCTCTGCGGCATCCCCATCATTTTAGAGGCCGTCATCGGCCTTGTCACGGCGTTCGACATCAAGGCAGACGTGCTCGTCTCGCTCGCGCTGATCGCGTCGGTCTGCATCGGCGAAGACTTCGCCGCGGGTGAGGTCGCGTTCATCATGCAGCTCGGCGGTCTTCTCGAAGAGCTGACCGTCGCCCGCGCCCGCGCGGGCATCGAAAAGCTCGTCCACCTGACGCCGCAGACCGCGCGCGTCATCTTGGGCAGAGAGGAGAAGACCGTCCCCGCCGAGGCCGTCAAGGTCGGCGACCTGCTGCGTGTGCTGCCCGGCGAGACTATCCCCGTCGACGGAGAGATCGTATCGGGCCAGACATCTGTGAATCAGGCCGTTATGACGGGTGAATCGCTGCCGGTCGACAAGGGCGTCGGCGACGAGGTCTCCTCCGGCACGGTCAACCAGTTCGGCGCTTTCGAGATGAAGGCCACAAAGGTTGGCGAGGACAGCTCCATCCAGCGCATGATCCGCCTTGTCCAGTCCGCCGACGCGGACAAGGCCAAGATCGTCGGCCTATCCGACCGCTGGGCGACATGGATCGTCGTCATTGCCCTGACCGCCGCGGCGCTGACGTGGCTCATCTCCGGTGAGATCATCCGCGCGGTGACGATTCTGGTCGTCTTCTGCCCCTGCGCGCTTGTGCTGGCAACGCCGACTGCCATCATGGCCGCCATCGGCAACGCGACGAAGCACGGCTTTCTCGTCCGCGAGGGCGACGCGCTTGAGCGTCTCGCCGCCGTGAAGAAGATCGCCTTCGACAAGACCGGCACGCTGACCTACGGCACGCCGAAGGTCGTTCTGGTGCACAGCGCGCTGCCCTCCCTCTCCGATAACGAGCTCTACCGCCTCTGCGCCACAGCGGAGCGCTATTCCGAGCACCCGCTCGGCAAGGCCATCACCCGCTGCTGCCAGCAGGAGACGGGCATAACGCTTGAAGAGGCCGAAAATTTCCAGATGGTCCCCGGGCGCAGCGTCTCCGCTTGCGTTGACGGTAAAACCCTCCTCGCGGGCAACGCGGAGCTCCTTGCCGAGCACCACATCGCCATTCCCGAAGAGGCCGCTAAGGCCGCTGTTGTCCAGCTCTCGCAGGGCTGCACCGTCACCTACGCCGCCGTGGACGGCGTGTTCGCGGGCTTCCTCGCCCTGTCCGACACAATCCGCGAGGAGAGCGCAAACATGATCGACCAGCTCTCCGCGCTTCAGGTCCAGCCCGTGCTGCTCACGGGCGACCATCTGAACGCCGCCGCGGCCATCGCCGCGCAGCTCCACATCGGCGAGGTGCACGCAAACTGCCTGCCCGAGGACAAGCTTGCCCACATCCGCGCCTATCAGGCCGCGGGCGATAAGGTCTGCATGATCGGCGACGGCGTGAACGACGCGCCCGCGCTCAAGGCCGCCGATGTCGGCATCGCCATGGGCGGCGTGGGCAGCGACATCGCCGTGGACGCCGCGGATATCGCGCTCGTCGACGACGAGGTCAAGGAGCTGCCGCACCTCATCGCGCTCTCCAAGCGCATGATGCGCACCATCAAGCTCAATATAACATTCTCGCTCACGCTCAACTTCATCGCCATCGTGCTCGCCATCACCGGCACACTGAACCCTGTTGTCGGCGCGCTGGTCCATAACGCAGGCAGCGTGCTTGTCATCACAAACTCGGCCCTGCTGCTAAAATGGAGGCAAACCACCTCGCAGAGTTTCGCGTCCGCAGACGTGAAATCTGTTTGATCGTAAATTCCGACGACAGGCGCGTCGGAATTTACTCTTTGCGCGGAGCGCGTGTCGCAGCCGCGCTGCGAGCGGCAAGGCACGAAGCGCAGCGAATCCTTTTCAAAAAGAGTGGATCGCAAAATTGCGATCCACCCTTTTTGATTTTCTTTTATTTTCTGCGCCAGACAGAGGGCATTAAGAGGACAAGCAGCGGCATGATCTCAAGGCGGCCGAGCAGCATGATGGCGCTCATCGTGAGCTTGCTGATGCCGGAGAGGAAGCCGAAGTTGCACGTCGGTCCCACTGCGCCAAGGCCCGGGCCCACGTTGCTGATGGCCGTGAGCGAGGCGGTGAACGCCGCGGTAAAGTCGATGTTGTCAAGCGACAAAATCAGCGTGCCGAGCAGCATGATCGCGATATAGGCGAAGAAGAAGACCGAAACGGACGAGACGGTCTCCTCCGTCACGCGATGTCCGTCGAGCGTGATGGGGCGCACCTCGCGCGAGTGCATCACGCGCCGCAGATCACGCCGCAGCGACTTGCACAAAAGCACGATGCGCGAGGCCTTGACGCCGCCCGCCGTAGAGCCCGCGCAGCCGCCGAAAAACATCACCAGCACGAGGATACAGCGGCAGAACTGCGGCCAGAGGTCAAAATCCTCCGTGCAGTAGCCGGTCGTTGAAATGAGCGTTGTTACCTGAAAGGCCGCATTCTCGATGGCCGAGCCGATGTCGCGCCCCGTGCGCACGATCAGGTCCGCCGCGATCATCGCCGACGCGCCGACCACGACCAGCGAGTAAACGCGCAGCTCCTCGCTCTTGAGCGCCTCGCGGAAGCGGCGCGTCACGCAGAGGTAGAGGAGCGTAAAGTTCACGCTTGCGGCAAACATGAAGAAAATGAGGATCCAGTTGACAAGATGCGACTGATAATACGCGATGCTCGCATCCCGGATGGAAAAGCCGCCGGTAGAGATCGTCGTCAGCGCCGTGGTGATCGCATCGAACAGCGGGAGGCCCGCAATGCGCAGCAGCAGCGCCTCCGCCACGGTGAGCGCGATATAGATGCGGTACAGGATGCGCGCCGTCTCACCCGTGCGGGGGCGGAGCTTTGTGCTGATGGGGCCGGGGGATTCTGCTTTCATCAGGTTTACGCTGCCCTCACTGAGCTTGGGCAGCAGCGCCAGCATGAGAACGAGGATACCCATGCCGCCCATCCACTGCGTGAGCGCGCGCCAGAATTGGATGCCCCGCGGCAGCGACGCAGGCGATGGGAAGATGGACGCGCCGGTCGTCGTCAGGCCGGAGACGGTCTCGAAAATGGCGTCGATAAAGCTGCAGCTGCCGCTGAAAAAGTACGGCAGCGCGCCGAACACGCTCAGCGCGATCCAGCACAGCGCCACGCAGACAAAGCCGTCGCGCGTCTGAAGTCTTGTGTTGTCCGCGCGGATGAGCGAGAGCAGCACTCCCACGCCGCCGCAGATAAGCAGCGCATACAGGAACGCCCGCTGATCCGGCCCTCCGCCGAACACGCTCAGCAGCAGCGGCGGGATCATACAAAGCGCCTCAATGCAGAGGATAACGCCCACGATTCTGAGAATAAGATTTTGGTTCATAATGAAACTTCCTTGCCGCAAGCAGCCGGCACATCAGCCGAGAATATCGTTGAGATCCTGCAAAAAGAGCTCCTTCGCCATCACGATGACGCGGTCGCCCGCGTGGATCTTGGAATGTCCGTTCGGAATGACCATCTTGCCGTCGTGCACGATGGCCGCAACGAGCAGTCCCTTGCGGAAGTGCAGGTCGCTGAGCGGACGGTCGAGGAAGTGCGTGGCGTTCGTGGCGGTGAATTCCACCGCCTCGATCGCGCCGCCGAGGATATAGTGCAGGCTCTCCACGGCGCTCCCCTGCGAGTTGGCAAGGCCGCGCACATAGCTGGAGATCTGGCCTGCGACGATGGCTTTGGGCGAAACAACGCTGTCAAGCCCCGTGAGGCTCACGATATCGAGATAGCCGAGACGCGACATCTTGGGCACGACCTTTTTCACGCCGTAGCGCTTGGCCGTGAGCGCCATGAGAAGGTTTTCCTCGTCGCGGTCGGTCAGAGCGATGAAGGCGTCGCAGTGGAAAATGCCCTCGGATTCGAGCAGGTGGTGATCCGTGCCGTCGCCGTGGATGATGGTGGCCTTGGGGAGCTTTTCAGCAAGCGTCAGGCACTTGGCCTCGTTCTTTTCCACGATCGTCACGCGCGTGCCGACATCGGCAAGCATCCAGGCAAGATACTGCGCGATGCGCCCGCCGCCGAGGATGCTCACGCGGCGGATCGGCTCCATGGCCCTGCCCATCGAGCGCAGCACGCGCGTCGTCTCCGCGGGCGTGCCGATGACGTACACGCGGTCGCCCGTCTGCGGGACGAACGAGCCGTTCGGCACGATGACCTCTTCCCCGCGCTTGGCCGCGCACATGAGGATGCTGTTGGGATTTTCGCGGTTGTAGTCGATGAGGGACTTGCCGACAAGGCTGTCGCCCTCTTCGGTCTGAAAGCCGATGAGCTCGACAAGTCCGCGGGCAAACGTCTCCACGCTGAACGCAGACGGCACGCGCAGAATGCGCGAAATTTCCTGCGCGGCGGCATTTTCGGGGTTGATGATCATATCAAGCCCGATCTCGCGGCGCAGGATCGGTGCATCGCGGAAATACTCGGGGTTGCGTACGCGGGCGACCGTGTGCTTCGCGCCGAGCTTTTTCGCCATCAGGCAGCAGATGAGGTTGACCTCGTCGTTTTCCGAAACGGCGATGAGAAGGTCCGCCTCGCGCACGCCCGCCTCCAAAAGGACGCTGGCGCTCGCGCCGTTGCCCTCCACACACATGACGTCGAGCATGGAGTCAACGTGGTCGAGCACGGCGCTGTTGCGGTCGATGACGACCAGATCGTGGTTTTCGCCCGTCATCTGCTCGGCGATGGCGTAGCCGACCTTACCGATACCGACAATGATGATTTTCATTTCTGTGTTTCTCCTAAATTCTCTTCGGCTTCCGCCGTGTGCTGCTTACGCAGCACCATCAAAACGCTGTTGAATTCCGCCCCCATGATCAGCATGACCGAGGCGAGATACAGCCACAAAAGCAATACGATCACCGCGCCGAGCGTGCCGTAAATGACGGAGTAGCGCGCGATGTTTTCAACATAATACGAAAAAAGGAATGACAATACGAGCCACATCACGAGCGAGAACACCGCGCCCGGCCAGATACGGTTCATCCGGTGCGACTCCTGCGCAAGGCCGTACATCATCGCGATGGGGAAGAATACGATGCCGCCGATGATAACAAAGCGCAGGCTCGACCACAGGCGGATAAAGCCGTCGCTCAGCGTGATATAGGCCGACAGGTGGCTCGACACGTAGTTCAGCACCCGCCCGCCGACGACGGAAAGGCCGATCGACAGCACGATCATCAGGATGAGGCTCAGCGTGTAGAGCAGGAGCTTGATCTGATAGCGCGCAAACTGCGTGGGCCGGTGCTCGCCGTAGGCCCGCCGGACAGAGCCCATCAGCGAGGCCGCCGCACGGTACGGGAAATAGATCGAAAAAACGAGCGAGAACCAGAGCAGGCGCGGGCTGGAGTCGCGTCCGACGTAAATAAGGTACTGCTCGATGATGTCAAGCGCCTCCTGCGGGATGAATGCGCGAATTTCATACAGAAAGCCGCTGATATCCACGGACATGATGCCGACTAAGTTGCTCAAAAAGATCAAAAGCGGGAAAAGCGCAAACAAAAGGTAGTATGTGAGCGCCGCACTGTCGCGGCCGACATGATGATCGAAGTACCGCCTGACCATCAGGTAGATGCCTTTCAAAAAGCGGTGCCGGTCAAGATACTGCTGCAAGGGCGATGCTCACCTCCTCAAAAGTCGATTTCTCTTCAATTTATGTAGTATAGCACAGTCCAATTCGAAAGGGAAGCAGAAACGCGTGCCATGACATACTTTTTACAGAAATAAAGCCGGAAAAGGGGTTGACAGCACGGGAAAATGTGCATAATATAGTGCCGATAAGTTCATACATCGTCCGGTAGGTAAGGCTACCACAAGGATACGGACTGCTGCCGCGGAGTAGTGGAGACACTATGAGAGGGTTTGAACAGGTTGCATCGAAAGCAAGGTGCCATCTAATGCAGTTTCACCGCCTCGTGATGCTAAAGCTTGAACGGTAAGGAAACTTCTCGCCAGGGGCGGGTGTTTCTTGATTGTCGCTCCCATAGCCGCGTCGCCGGACGCAGGATATGGGGGATTTTTTTATCGCAAAATTCACCTGAACACTTTGATTTGGCACTATCTTCAGAAAGGAGGAGTCGGTATGGTCGGCTTTGAAGAAATGCGCGACGAACTGCTGGAAAGAATCGAGGATCTGCTCAAGCGAAAACAATATACCGCGCTGCGCGACCTGCTTGCAGACCTGGAGCCCGCGGATATCGCCTCGCTTTTTGAAGATTTGGACGAGGACAGCATTCCCCTTTTGTTCCGGCTCCTTCCTAAAGAGCCCGCGGCGGAGGTGTTCGTCGAGCTCGATCCCGACGCGCAGGAGATGCTGATCCGCGGCTTTTCGAACACCGAGCTCAAAGAGGTCCTTGACGAGCTGTATCTGGACGATGCGGTCGACATCGTGGAGGAAATGCCCGCGAACGTCGTCAAGCGCATCTTAAAGCACGCGGACCCCGACACGCGCAAGAGCATCAATGAAATTCTCAAATACCCCGACGACAGCGCGGGCGCGCTGATGACGACGGAGTTTGTCGACTTAAAGCGCGATATGACCGTCGAGGACGCGCTCAAGCGTATCCGCCGCACCGGTACGGACAAAGAGACCATCAACGTCTGCTATGTCGTCGATCCGGCGCGCAAGCTGCAGGGCATCGTCTCGCTGCGAACGATCCTCCTCTCCGATGAGGACGACACCATCGACGAGATCATGGAGACGCACGTCATCTCTGTCTCCACGCTCGAGGATAAAGAGGACGTTGCGCAGACCTTCTCGAAGTACAACTTCATCGCCCTTCCGGTCGTCGACAAGGAAGACCGCCTCGTCGGCATCATCACGGTCGACGACGCCATCGACGTCATGGAAGAGGAGACGACCGAGGATATCGAAAAGATGGCGGCTATGCTGCCGACGGATAAGCCATACCTCAAGACGAGCGTCTGGGATACGTACAAGTCCCGTATCCCCTGGCTGCTGCTTCTGATGGTCTCGGCCACGTTCACCGGCCAGATCATTGCCCGCTTTGAAGACGCGCTCAGCGCGTTCGCCATTCTGACGGCTTATATCCCGATGCTGATGGACACGGGCGGTAACTGCGGCTCACAGGCGAGCGTCACGGTCATCCGTGGTATCTCGCTCGACGAAATCGAGTTTTCCGACCTCTTCCGCGTCATCTGGAAGGAGATCCGCGTGGCGGTCATCTGCGGCGCGACGCTTGCCGCAGCGAATTTCGTCAAGCTCATGCTCGTCGACAAGATGATCTTCGGAAATCCCATCACCATCACGGTCGCGCTCGTCATCTGCCTGACGCTCGTGGTCACAGTGTTCGCAGCCAAGGTCGTTGGCTGTACGCTGCCGCTGCTCGCCAAGAAGATCGGCTTCGACCCCGCGGTCATGGCATCGCCCTTCATCACGACGGTCGTGGACGCCATCTCGCTGATGATCTACTTCAACTTTGCCTCGCTTCTTCTCGGAATCTGATAAAAATACGAAAAACTCTTTTCAATCGCGCATGAACTGTGTTATGATGCATGTTGTATGGCATTGTACGATATTCAAAGAGGCGGCTGTGCCATGCGCAGCCGCCCCTTCTTTTTTCAGGAGGACATTCCATGGAAAA